>OGSU01000223.1_pt1 | contig 36537 bp, 42 predicted proteins | sample 1573911 | NCBI WGS metagenome assembly OGSU01 (sample SAMN03295839, study PRJEB24534) | human gut metagenome | isolation source: fecal sample 7 from infant 5 | host: Homo sapiens | place: USA: Pittsburgh, PA | collected 2014-07 | reverse complement strand
AAACTTACAAACATATTCCGAGAATTACTAGATTTTAAGTGAAAGTCCAAATTTTAATTTGGAAACTTGAACTTATCCAATGGAACTTTAGTTCCATTGGAGTCATTTGAATAATCATTACTTCGAAAATATCACTAAAGCTTCGAAACTTAAGTGAAAGCCCAAATTTTTAATTTGGATTCTTGAACTTATGCAATCGAACTTTGTGAGATTGTATTCCTAAGAAGTTAACAGTCTCAGCTTTTTAACGTGATATTTTCTACGTAATAATTTAAATTCTAAAGCTCATCTAGATATTCTCTTCATACTGTTTGTAAGTTTTATTATATTTTGATACAGCCCCTTTTACTTTTCACTTACTAATTGCTTTACAGCTGGAACATCAGCAGGAGCCCATGAAAGAGTTTCAAGGTAATCTACTGGAAGCCATATAAGTTTTGCATGTTCACTAGCCTTTGGAGTTCCATTAACAAGTTTACATCTTAGTGTTATTAAGTTAACTATAACTTTCTCATATTCATGAGTATTATCATTAAATGTAGATATGTATTCTATATCACAATCTAATTCCTCTTTAATTTCCCTAACTATTGCTTGTCCTACAGTTTCCCCTTCCTCAATCTTTCCACCTGGGAATTCCCATTGCTTAGGAAGAGTCATATCCTTTGATCTTAAGGCACAAAGAATTTCTTTCTTTTCATTTTCAATTATAGCACCAACTACTTTTACTGTTTTTTTCATGATTTTTTCTCACCTCGAAGATTATTTTATCATAATTACAATTGAGATCAAACTTTAGATTAATTTACAAATAATTTGTTGGTTATATTTGGATAAATAATTTGATATTAGATTATCCTAGAACTTATTTTCTAGCTAAATATAGCTCCATAGTGTCATATATTTTTAGCAAATTATTATGTTCTAAAATAGCTTCCTTAATTTCTTCTTCAAATTTTGCTTTTATGGCTAGGTTCATGGTTCTATGATCTGAGTAGGTGTTTAATAGAGATATATAATTATAGGCGTTAAAGATTCTAGTTTTATGATATAGCTTAAGTTCAACATCTTTAAATCCATACTTCTTTAACTTTTCTAAAAGTTCTTTATAATGCTCCTCATTATTTTCTATAGGTTTAGCCTTTGAGGGCTTATACTTCTCATATATACTTTGAATTTTTTGGTGCAATAAGTCATCCTTACGACCTATGAAGGGTTTATTCCAAAATAATGCTAAGGTTCCACCAGGCTTTAGGAGTTTCAAGGCCTTGGGGTATCCTATATTTTCATCAATCCAATGAAAGGCAGTTGCAGAATAGATAAGATCAAAGGTATTTTCATCACATTTAAAATCCTCAAAGGGAACATTTAATATATTAAAGTTTTTATAGGCTTTAAACTTATTTTTAGAAAACTCTGCAAGATTTTCTCCAAGTTCAATAGCTTTTAAGTCACATCCAGTTTTAAGAAAGGGAAGAGTAGCTTGGCCAGTACCAATTCCAATTTCCAAAGCCTTTTTATGCATATCTAATTTTGAATATTCCATAATATCATGAAATAATTCCTCACAATAGGTAGGTCTCCATTTCTCATAATTCATAGCATCCTCATTAAAAGTAAAACGCTTGTCCATAATACACCTCTTAAAAATTAAATTTATACCATAATATTTTTTATACAATCTTATTATATCATTAAACTTAAAGTGTCACATATATTTGACATATGAAATTTTTAATGGTATTATTTTACTAAAGTCATATATATGTGATACGGAATTGAGGTGAAGGGATGAACAAAATAAAGGAATATAGATCTCTAGCTAATATGTCACAGTTAGAGCTTTCAAAAAAGGTTGGAGTTGCAAGACAAACCATAAATTTAATCGAAAATCAAAAATATAATCCATCCCTAGATTTATGTATTAGGATTGCCAAGGCCTTAGGAACTGATTTAAACACATTATTTTGGGTTAATGAGGAGGAATGAGAGGATGAATAAGTTTGAAAAAACACTTCTAAAGCACAATATAGGTTACTTAGATGAAAGAGATGAATATCAGCAAGGAGTAATTTATGAAACCCTTGCAACGGCTAATTTATACTTATCATACTTACTTATAATTTGTATGGTAATTAGTCTTATTTTTGATGGAATTAATCATAGTCTAACCTTTGGAACATTTGCCTTAGCTGCCCTTCAATTTGGGAACTCATGTTATATTTTAAATAAGCTGAAAAAAAGTGGAGTTTATGAAACAGAGGTTTATGATGATTATACTTACAATATGGAAATTAAAAAATTAAAAAAACAATGTATAATATCAGCAATACAATGGGGCATATTTATGTTTTTTGTAATGACATATCTTTGGCCATGGATTTTAGGGGAGCCAATTAATGTAGGATTAAGACAAGTAATTGCTTGGACAATTGGTGGAACTCTATTTGGACTATTATGTTATGCTATTTCAAAATCAAAGATAAAGAAAGTAGTGTAAAGTTAGAGACTTGCTAACTAAAGTAAGTCTAATAAGATTTATTTAACTTGGGAATTATATTATATAAAGGAATAGGTTTTAAAGAAAGTTACAGGAGTTTAGGTAGAAGAATTATATTATAAGAATTAGAAATATATTATATAGAAGAATAAAGTTAGGATAAATAAACAAGGATTATAATTTTAAATCTCAATATTATATTGTAAAATAGCTTTACTTTAAGAAGAAATAGCATTTTAAATTTAGCCTCCTATTTGCTAGGATTCTTGCAAAAATATAAGAAATAGCAGTTGATCAATAAATAAATTTTAATCTTATATCTACTAAGTTTCTTGAAAAAATATAAGAAATAGTAGCTAAGAAAATATTATCTATTATATGTTGAAATAAACATAACATTAGGAGTATTATATATTGCAAAGGAGGGGTTTGGTATGAGTGAAGAGAACAAGGAACTAATCATTGAAGAAGTTGAGATAAAGGGTAAAAAGCGTAAAATAAATTTAGAAAAATACGCAAAATTCTTTTCTGATAAGGACTTCTTTGAGAAATTAAGAAAATTTGCTAAAAAAGCAGGTATTAAGGTTGTTTATATGAGCTTATTATTATGAAATATTAGGTAATTACATTTATTAAGTAAAAGAAAGAAGAACTAATTCATAGGTTACTCTTTCTTTTTTATTTCAATAATATAAATATATTAAGTTATACTGATTTTAAAAAATTTTAGGCCATATGAAAGGTTGGATTTGTGTCAATATCTTGGACATAAAAATTCGAACTTACTTAAGCTGCATTCAAAGCCTTAAATTCTACCTCATTAGGAGTATTATAATCAAGAGCTTAATGTAGCCTTTTACTATTGTAAAAAACTTTCCATATATTGAAAAATTGATTTTTTAGCATCTTCATACTTTTCATAAGTATTTCTATAAACTTCTTCTTTCTTTAAAACAGCATGAAATGACTCTATACATGCATTGTCATAAGGACACCCTTTTTGACTAAAGGATTGTATTATATTAAATTCATTGCATAGATTTTTCATATAATTACTTGTATATTGTGAGCCTAAATCACTATGAAATATTATTTTATTATCTTTGCCTATATTTTGAAGATAATAAGCATTTTTTAGTGCTGCTATAACAAGATCATTTGTCATATTTTTACCGAAAGAGTATCCCACTATTTTCTTAGAGTGTAAATCAAGTACAGAAGCCAAGTAGCACCAACCATCTTTTTGCGTTTTTATGTAGGTTATATCTCATGTCCATTTCTTATTTATACTTGTTGTTGCAAAATCACGCTTCAAAAGGTTTTCTAAACCTTCTTACGGATTTTTCTTACTATAATATTTCATTTTCCTCTTTAATTCTAGCCATTTCTTTCTTTAATTTGGCTACTTCTTTTAATGTTATAACTTCATCTTCAGATATTTTTATTTCTTTGTTAGATTTTACCCAACCATTTATAGTTGATTTTGCTATGCCATATTCACTACTTATTTCAGAAATTGTCATATCAGATTTATATAAATCTGATATCATTTTTATATAAATCTGATATCATTTCTTTATAATCTTCAGTATATTTTTTACCTCTACCCATAGTAGTTTAACAGAGCCAAATAATAAAAACTAATATTCATTGGAAAATTTAATACTTACTTGTAGTATCTCTAACTATTAATTCAGTTGGTACAACAATATGCTCAATAGGTGCAATTTTATTATTTTTTTTAAGGTTTATTTGTCTTAATAGAGACTTTATAGCATAGTCAGATATTTTATTAATATTTTGACCTATTGTTGTTATAGGAATTATTGCTTCAGTAGAAATTGGAGAATTATCAAATCCTATTAGTTCGTATTCGTCTGGTATACTTTTTTTATTTCTTATAAGAATATTTAGAAAGATATTTGCATGTGTATCATTACTTAGAAATACTCCTTTTTTTACATAAGGATAATTTTTCTCAATATCTAAATAAATTTGATAAAGAGAATTATAGCTTTCCTCAAAAGAACTTTTAATGTCTGACATATAAATCTTAAAATCCTGATTATTCCTTTGGCAAGTTTCTTTAAATGCTTCAATACGCTTGTAAGCAGGAGTATTGCCATTTATTTTTCCATTTATATGTATTAATATATCACAGTTATTCTCAATTAGTAATTTAGTTGCTTTTTCAGCACCAGAATAATTATCACTATTTACACTTGATATATAATTGTCTTCGCGTTCTATGGCTACAATTGGAATATTAAATTCTTTTAATTGATGTGAACTTATAGAATGACTTAATATTATAAGCGCTTCAATTTTATAAGCCATTAGTTCCTTTATATATTTTATTTCTTCATTTGGATCAGAATTTCCTAAGAATACTAAAAATTTATAATTATATTTACTATAGGTATCTATTATATTATTTAATATTTGAGAATAATAGTGAAGAAATAAGTTAGGGATAATAATTCCTATAATTTCAGTTTTACCATTTGCTAAACTTCTGGCAACTTTATTTTCAGTATAATTTAATTCTGATAATGCTTTTTCAATTTTTTGTATTGAAGCTTGAGTCAAAGTTTCTGGAGAATTAAAATATCTTGATATTGTTGTCTTAGAAAAATTTGTATATTTAGCTATATCACTAAAAGTGATGTTTTTTTTCATGTAATTACCTCCTATTTCAATAATCCTTATATTAAGCTTATAAATACAAGGTTTAAAATATGTATTAAAACTATGTAAAGTAAAAGAATATTAAAATTAATGAAATTATATCATTAAATATTAATTTCAGCAAAAATATTAAAAATATATTGATTTGTAAATGTTTTCCTGATATACTTTAATTAAGATAACCGGTTACATTACCGGTAATTTAAAATAGGAGGAATGAATAGTGAAGAAATTTTATGGTTTTGTTTTACTAATATTTTGTTTTAATCTTTTTGGATGTTCTTTTAGAAATACAGAAGTATCAAATAAAAATATTCAAGGATATGACAAAGGCGAGGAGCTTATAACAATGTGGGTTCATGTTATAGAAGAAACTTCAGAAGGACAAGCTTATAAAAATTCAGTAGAAAGGTTTAATAAAGAATACAATGGTAAGTATTGTTTAAGTGTTGAATTTGTACCTCGTAATGAAAGTGGAGGAGGATATACTGATAAAATAAATTCATCAGTAATTTCTGGAGGACTTCCAGACATAATAACTGTTGATGGGCCCAATGTATCAGCTTATGTTGCAAACAACATAATTCAGCCTTTAGTAGGTATAACTGATGATGAAAAGGCTAAATATTTACCGTCAGTAATAGAGCAAGGAACAATAAACAATAAATTATATGCATTAGGTCTAATGGAATCTAGTACGTTATTTTATTATAACAAAGATATATTAAACGAAGTAGGAATACAAGTACCATCATTTGATAATCCATGGACTTGGGACGAATTAAATAAGGTCTGTGAAAAAGTTAAGAACTATTTAGATAAAAAAAATGGATATCCAATAGATATGTCATTCCCAGCAGGGGAAACAACTATTTATTTTTATGCACCATTTATATGGTCAAATGGTGGAGATTTTGTAAGCTCTGATGGTTTAAAGGTTAATGGAGTATTTAATTCTGAAAAAAATGTAGAAACTATTAGTTATTTTAAAGAAATTACAGACAAAGGATATATACCTAAATATACAATAAGTGATTTATTTGAAAAGGGAAGAGCTGCATTTAAATTTGATGGAGCATGGGCTATTACAAATATAAGAAATAACTATCCAGATTTTAATTTAGGAATAGCACCATATCCAGTGGGAAATGATTGGAATGGAGAAAAGTATACACCAACAGGAGGATGGGCTTTTGCAACAACTACAACTTGTAAAAACCCTGAGGCTGCAAAAGAAGCAATCAAGTTTTTAACTAATGCAGAAAGTGGCATAGATATGTATAACTTAACAGGTAATTTACCATCTACATTTGAAGCTTATGAAAATATTGATGCATTTAAAACTGATGAATTATTTAAAACAGCATATTATCAGCTTGTTAACTATGGTCATCCAAGACCAAAATCACCAGCTTATCCTCAGATAAGTACATCATATCAGCAGGCTATTGAAGGTGTACTATTAAATGATGAAACACCAGAAGAATCGTTATATAAAACAATGAGAAGAATAGAAGATAAGTTAATACGTTATCAAGATTAATATAATTGGAGGTGGAAAGTAATGAATAAGATAAGAGAAAAGATAATGGGAATGGCTTTTTTTGGTCCAGCATTAGTGTTACTAACATTATTTTTGTTTATTCCTATGATTTTAACTTTGATATTTAGTTTTACAGACTTTTTTACATTAAATCCTAGCGCAACTAAGTTTGTTGGACTTAGAAATTATACAAGATTATTTAACGATGAGTTATTTGGAAAAGCATTTTTTAATACAATAAAATTTGCACTTGTAGTTGTACCATTGCAGATGGGAGGAGCATTACTTTTAGCACTTGGCATAAATAAAGTTACTCATTGTAAAAAATATTTCAAAATAGCATTTTTTATTCCAGTAGTAATGTCACTTGCAGTAGTATCAACTTTGTGGATGCAGATTTATAGCCCTGAAGGTATATTAAATAATATGTTAAATGCTATTGGAATATCATCTCAGCCATTTATATTCAGTAAAGATCAAGCACTTAATTCTATATCAGCATTAAGTATATGGCAAGGAATGGGATATCAGATGATTATATTTCTAGGTGGCTTGCAGGCTATTTCTCCTAGTTTATATGAAGCAGCAGAAATTGATAATGCAAGTGGATGGGGCAAATTTTGGAATGTAACAGTTCCAGAGCTTAAACCAATTTCAATATATATATTATTAACAATTACAATAGGAGCATTTAAATTATTAGTTCAGCCTATGGTGATGACAGGAGGAGGACCAGCCTTCTCTACATATTCACTTGTGTACTATATCTATGATACTGGTACAGTTAATTGGGATATGGGATATTCTTCAGCAATGGCAATTGTATTTGCAATTATAGTAATTGCACTTGCAGGTATTCAATATAAACTTACAAACAAAAAGGAGGATTAATATGCTTTCAAATAAAGGAAAAATTTTTAATAGAATTCTTATAGTTTTTATGCTTGTATTATCACTATTGTTTTTATTTCCTATTATATGGATGATTGTAAATTCTTTTAAATCAGATGCTATGATAACACAAGATATGAACAGTATAGCAGCATTTCTTCCACCACTTAGCTTTGATAACTTTTTTGAAAATTATATAACTATTATTACAAACAGCAGTTTAATGCGATATATGACTAATACGTTAGTTTATGCAGCAATACTTATAGTTTTAAGTATTATAGTTAATGGTCTAGCAGGATATGCTTTAGCAAAAATAAATTTTCCATTTAAAGAAGTATGGGTATTTATAATACTATTATTAATGATTGTACCCATGGAAACTATAAGTATTATTCACTTTTTAATGATTGCAAAAGCAGGACTATTAAATACTGTAGTTGGATATATTCTTCCTATGATTGTAAGTCCGTTTAACATATTCTTATTTAGACAAGTATTTATGAAGCTTCCAGATGATTTATATGAAGCAGCGCAGCTAGATCATTGTGGTCCATTAAAATATTTTTTCAGAGTTGTTATACCTATGTCAAAGTCTATAGTAGCAACAGTAGGGGTATTCACATTCTTAGGAATATGGAATGACTTTTTATGGCCATCATTGGTGTTTACATCAAGCAATTTATTAACAGTTCAAATAGGATTAAATTCAATTACTGCAAATGATAATGTTACAACAGGTCAGGTACTTGCAACTATAACACTGGTTACAATACCAATATTAATAGTATATTCTCTTTTCTCTAAGCAATTAGTAGAAGGAGCAATGTCATCAGGATCAAAAGAGGGCTAAAATTTATATAAATAAAAGAAAGGTTAGGCGATAAAATGGGTTTTATAGAATTTAAGAATGTAGAAAAACAATATAAGAATGCAACAAAGAAGTCAGTTACTGATTTTAATTTATCCATAGATGAAAAAGAATTTATAGTATTTGTAGGACCATCAGGATGTGGTAAATCAACAACTTTAAGAATGCTTGCAGGTTTTGAAGAAATAACTGGAGGAACTATTTCAATAGATGGAAATATAGTCAATAATACGCCGCCAAGAGAACGTGGAATATCTATGGTGTTCCAAAACTATGCATTATATCCTCATATGACAGTAGAAGATAATATAGCTTTTGGATTAAAGAATATTAAAACTCCAAAAGATGAAATAAAGAAAAAAGTAAACTGGGCAATTGAGATTTTGGGTTTAGAAGAATACAGAAAGCGTAAGCCTAAGAATTTATCTGGAGGACAACGTCAAAGGGTTGCACTTGGAAGAGCAATAGTACGTAATCAAAAAGTATTCTTAATGGACGAGCCTTTAAGTAATTTAGATGCTAAATTACGTGTCAGTATGCGTAATGAGATAAGTAAATTGCATAGAGAACTTGGAAGTACTACAATTTATGTTACCCATGATCAGGTTGAAGCTATGACTATGGCAGATAGAATTGTTGTTATGAAAGATGGAATAATACAACAAATAGGAACACCTATGGACTTATATGACAATCCTAGAAACAAATTTGTTGGAAGCTTCATAGGCTCACCACAAATGAACTTTCTTAATGTTGAAGTTAAAGGAAATAAAGCTATATTAGAAAATGGAAGCAAAATAACGCTTCCAGAAGGAATATTAAAAAGAATGAACAACAGACAAGGCAAATTATGTATGGGATTTAGAGCTGAAGATATAAAGCTTGATAATCTAAATATTGGATTATTTGAAGACAGTATTATTACTTCAGCTATAGAAAATACAGAAATCATGGGAAATGAAAATAACTTGTATTTTAAAATAGGAAACACTACAGCAGTAGCAAGAGTAGGAAAAGAAGACGTAAAGGAAATTGGAGAGCAATTCAAATTTGTAATCAATGTAAATAAAGTTCATTTCTTTGACTTGGATACTGAAGAAAATATACTAAACTTAGGAAATACCCTAACTTTAGATCATAATTAAAAAAATATATTAAAATTAAGAAATACTCTAACTTTAGAGAACTAGGAGGGAAATTAATGAGAAGACCTAAATTACATTTTACATCACCTAAAAATTGGATAAATGATCCTAACGGATTTATATATTATAAAGGAGAATATCATTTATACTATCAATACTTCCCATATGCTGCAGAGTGGGGAACTACACATTGGGGACACGCAACTAGTAAGGATTTAGTAAATTTTGAACATCACGGTATTGCATTATTCCCAAGTAAGAAATTTGACAGTAACGGATGTTTCTCAGGAACAGCATTAATAGAAGATGATAAACTACAATTTTATTATACTGGAATTAAATATTTAAGGACTGAAGATGAAAATATTCATAAACCATATGATAATGAATCATTTGAAGCGTGCCAAGTGAAAATAGAAAGTAAGGATGGATATACATTTGATAACTTTAATGATAAAAAAGTTGTTATTCCACCTATAACTGATAGAAAATTAGGTAATAAAACTCATACAAGAGATCCAAGGGTTTGGAAATATAAAGATGGATATTCAATGATAGTTGGAAGTAAGTTTGAAAAAGAAGGTGTAGAAGGATATATAGGACAGGCTCTTTTCTACACAAGTAAGGACGGAGAATCTTGGGAATACAAAAACCGTTGCTACGATGAAAGTATAGGTGATATGTGGGAATGTCCAGATTTAGTTAATGTAGAGGGAAAATATATTTTAATTATATCTCCTGAACATATAACAAATGATGGGGTAAACTATACAAATAATTCTATTTACTCAATTGTAGATTTTGATGAAGAAACTTGTGAAATGAAAATAACAAATGGATATAGTTATTTAGATGAAGGGCTTGATGTTTATGCACCTCAAACAACTTTAGACAAAGATGGAAACAGAATTTTAATTGGCTGGGTTCGTATGCCTAAGAAGTTTGAAGGTGAAGAATGGATAGGTATGATGACTCTTCCAAGAGTAATAAATATAATAGATAATAAAGTACATTTTGCAGTTGCAGAAAATATACAAAACTTATTTACAAAAGAAATAAATAGATCAGATTTTGATATTAATAATCCATGCAGAATAAAAGTAAAGCTAAACAAAGAAAGTCATATAAATATTGGAGGATACAAAATATGTGTAGAAGATGATAGCATAGCAGTTGATAGAAGCAGTGTGTTTGTAGAAACTGATTTTAAAGCAGTAAAATTTAAATCATCTAAATTAGATGGAATATATGATTTAGACATATTTGTAGATAACGGAATAATTGAAATCTTTATAAATGGTGGAAAGTATGTAATTACAAATGTAGTATACAATATGCAATCATACATTAAATATGATAATATTAATGAATTGGAAATATTTGAGATAAATAATCCTGATATTATTTTATAAATTGAAAAAGTTTAAGAGTACCGCATTTTTAAAATAGTAGTACTCTTATCTAGCATATTATTGGAGGAATGGAAGATGAAAAAAGTACTTTGCCCTGGAGAAGCATTAATTGATTTTGTATCTAATGAGCATGGAAAAGCTTTAAAAGATACAAGTGGATTTATTAGAAAAGCTGGAGGTGCACCAGCTAATGTTGCTGCTGCAATATCTAAGCTTGGAGCAGATGCATATTTTTGTGGAACAGTTGGAGATGATTTTTTTGGGGAGTTTTTAGAGGAAACCTTTAAGAAAAATAATATTAATACTGAAATGATGATTAAATTAAAAGATAAAAGCACTACATTAGCCTTTGTTTCACTTAAAGAAGATGGGGATAGAGATTTTAAGTTTATGAGAAATGCAGATTCAGATTTAACTTTTGATGAAATAAAGAATAATCTTGATCAATTCGATTTATTCCATTTTGGAAGTGCAACAGCATTTCTTGAAGGAGAATTAAAGAATACTTATTACAAGCTAAAAGACTATGCATTAAAAAATAATAAGATAATAACTTTTGATGCAAACTACAGAGACGCTTTATTTGGTGAAGATAAAGATACTTTTGTAAGTTGCTGTAAAGACTTTATAAAAGACAGTAAAATAGTTAAACTTAGTGATGAAGAAGCATGTTTAATAAGTGGCATGGAAAACATAGAAGAAGCAGCTAAATATATAATAGATTTAGGTTGTGAAAACTTAATAATAACTTTAGGTAAAAAAGGTGCACTTCTTACAACTAAAGAAAAACAAATATTAATACCAACAAACGAAATGAAAATGGTAGATGCAACAGGTGCTGGTGATGCTTTTATAGGTGCTGTTATTGCACAAGTGCTTGATATTCCTAATAAAAGCATAGAAGATATAATAAAAACAGCTAATTTAGTTGGAGGAATTACAACTACAAGAATAGGTGCATTAGAATCAATTCCAACATGGGATGAAGTAAAACAATATAGTAAATTAGATCAAATATAGTATATTTCAAAAGTGTAGATATACAAAATAAAAGTTTGCAATTTTAACATTAGACTATGCTTAGATAATTGTGTGATATATAAGTAATAAAAATAGCTAGATTACCTGGAATTATCCAATATCTAGCTATTTTTATATAATAGTATACATTTTAAACTTATTATTTTCCAAGAGTACTTCCAGTGATTCCTCTTTCAGCTAAAATATCATAAATAGTTTGAGAAGTAGTATTTTCTAAAGTATATCCAAGATAAGCAACAACCTTTTCTAAATTTTCAATGGAATCTGTTTCTATTTCAATATAAGGGAAAGGGCAAAAGCTTTTATCGTTAATATCTATTTCTACAAGAGCATTTTCAAGTTCATAGCTTTCTATATATTTTTTTATTTGCAAAGAGTAATAAACTTAACTTATTAACAAAAATGTTATATAATGTTAATAAGTTGTTAAATATAGGAGGATATTATGAGAAAATTAGTAAGTCTATTACTTTCAATAGGAATATTAAGCGGTGCATTTATTGGGTGTGGCACAAACAATCAAAAAGAAGTAAGTGACAATGAAAACAGCTCTAATATTTCTAGTGAGGAAAAGAATAATAAAGAAGAAGTTAAAAATGATAATAATGATAAAAAGGAATCAAAGGATTCAGAAAATGATACTAAAGCAAAAAAAGAAGAAAAATCTTCAGAAAATAAAGAAGTTGTTACTGTAAAGGATGGAATTATAACTATACCAAAGGGGTTTAAGATTGCTGAGATAACACTTGATTACAATAGAAAGAATATATTAGAACTTAATGAAGTTGAAAATTATTCTGATTTAGACAAAGAAAATATTTATGGAGCTATAATAGGTAAAAATCCTTTAGTAGTTGGAAATATTGACGAAGATTGGAGTTACAATACATTTATTATGAAGGGATTTTCAATAAATTATCCTAACTTTTTTGAAATACAAAAAGATGAAGTCCCTAATTTAGAATTTGGAATAACACTTAGATCCAAAGATAAAAAGATGGAGTTTTCAGTAGGTTCATATATGAATAATATGGGGAATGATGCTAAAGAAGAATTTAAAAACTTAATTGAAAATTTTGGGCAAAAAGGTAAAGTTACAAATAAGAATCAAGAAGGAAATACATTTTCATTTATTGTAGAGAAAGATGGTTTTATGGAATATCATTATGGATATATAAAAAATAAAGGTGATGATGTAAGTACCTTTATGTATAAATATCCTGTTAAATATAAGGACTTATTTGAGAAAATAATTGAAGAGTCAAATAAGAGCTTTATTACAAATAAAGAATTTCCAAAAGAAGTTAATACTAATTCTAATAATGGAAATGATAAGAAGTCAAATAATGTTCAGTCAAAGGATAACACTGAAACCATAGATATTAAAAAGTATAGATTAACTCCGGAGGAATCTATAAATTTATTCTATAAAAAGGATGCAGATGGATTAAAAGCAGAAAAAAATGTTTCAGAATATTTAAATAAAAATTATGGAAGTGATACAGTTGGTACATTTATGCAGCATCAACTTGAAGTCTTTGATAATATAGAGAATTTAGGTTTTTATTTAGGAAAAATGACTACAGACTTAGACCCTTTATTTTTTATAGGTGATAAACCAATATATCAATTTGAAGGATGGTCAAATGGTGGACATGTTTTTTATAGAGATGGATATGGAGAAATCTTTTATTTAGGAGATGATTTAGACAATGCACTTAATGAAGGTAAGCTGTATAAATTAGAGGGTAACAAGAAGGTAAAAGTTACAAAAATGCCTGAAATATGTGCAAATAATAATATTCACTTTAAAGAGTGAAGTTTAAAATAAAAAGATATATTATGCAAATAAAGTTTTATTAAATATTCTTATAGAGAATAATTTATATAGCTTTATTAATTAGAAAAAGATAAAAGTAGTAAAGAAACCATCTTTTAATAGTAAAGGATGTTTACTTATGTATAATGATGAAGATTAAAGAGGTAAATAGTATGAATAACAATAAAAAATTTAAGTTTATAGTGTATTTAGACAACAAGGAGTTAGTAAAGCAATTTTTCTATACTAACATTGCTCCCTTTACATATTACACTTTACCTGTCTGCGGGATACCTGCTGGCAAGGTTATTTTTGAAATAGAAAATAGAAAGATTTACTTAAAAGCAAAGTTAAATGATTTTGAAAAAGGTGAGCACATTGAAACCTTAAGTGAAATAGGCTTTGAGGATTTAGATGATTTTAGCATTAATAAAACAAAAAATAAGGATGTTTACCACATTACAATGGCCAAGAAAAAACACAAAGTAGGGCTAAACTGTAGTAATGGTTTAAATGATGATCTGGCTAAGGAAATAGTTCAGTATGTGAGGGAGAGTGCTTAAATGCATAGTTCAAAGAAGTTAAATTCATATATTGTGGCAAATCTAATAATCACAGGAATTATTTTAGTAATCAGCATCTTAATGCATAGAATTAGTATAATATTTTTCTTGAATTTAATCTTAATAGGAGCTTTAAATATTGCCCTTTTAAATAGAGCAAAATATTCCTTAGACCTTTTAAGAAAACTGAAGAAACTAGAAGATGTGGATTTTCCAAAATTTAAGGATATCTCAATGGTGCTTTTAGGAATTTTATTTTCAATATTTACATATACAAGCCTATTTTTAGATTCCATTGGAATCATAGATATATCTAAAACCATTAGAGAGGGTGGACAAGCTAACAATACACTCATATCTATCATACTTTTAATAATTTGCCTTTGGGCATTTATAACCAATTTATCAGGAGCAATTGTAACAGAAACTACTAGCAAAGGAAGAAAATTCTTTGACCTTAGTGAAAACAATGTAGCCCTTGGAAATGAAGCACTAAATAGAGCAACAGGCTCCTTTAAAGATGGAATTATACTTGGATACTACATTTTCTACTTTAAAAATATACAAGTAGCTTACAGTGATAAATCAGGAAACATCATTGTAGAAGGCTACGATAAAAGCCCCTTCAAAATAACCATTGCAGCAAAAAGAAGTAAGAAGTATTTCTCCAAAATTTTAAATGTAGACTAGAAAATATAAATAAATTTAGGACAAGAGCTATTATATAAGCTTAATTAGTGTTAGAGAAACTAAAGTTTTAATATAGATAGGTAAGTATCATTATATAAGTTTAAAATCAAATAAATTATATTTAGGTTTAAATTATAATTTCAAGTTATTTTATACACTAGATATAAAAGTTCAGTAAAATTAGCCAGTATAAATATGATTATTATGTATTATTTAATAAACTATATCTAAAGGGGAGAATAAAAAAGATGAGTACTTTAGGGAATACTTTAAGAATGCTTATGATGTTAAGGAGTGGCAGAAAATTAAAGGTTAAAGAGATTGCAGAAGAATTAGAAGTAAGTGAAAAACAAGTTAAGAGATATAAAGAAGCATTATCAGAATTTTTTTATATAGAGTCAAAATCAGGAATTGATGGAGGATATATATTGAGAGATAAATATATCCCCATAAAAGAATTACTTGATGAGCATGAAATAAATTTACTAAAGTATTCTATAGATGCTTTAGAGGATTTCTCTTTAGAAAGCAATAAAGATCTAAAGAGAGCAATAGATAAAATAAATTATTCCATTGAAAAAGGACATAATTCCAATAATGAAAAAACTAATAGCATAATCCCTTACGGAAGAAGTTTACCAATAAATAATAAATTACAAGAAATGATAGATGTAATTTTTGAAGCCATAATTTCTAATAAAGAGGTTTTTATTGAGTATAGTGGGAACAATGGAGAGGTAAGCAAGAGAACTATTCAACCTTATAAAATATTTACCTTTAAAGGTGAGCAATATGTAATTGCTAATTGTCTTTCAAAAAATCAAGTAAGATATTTTAAGTTAATAAGAATAAAGGGATATCATATAAGCAATAAAATTTTCAAAAAAACATTAGATGTAGATAAACTAATAGAAAACAATAAGAAAAATAGCATTGGGATATTTGGAGGTAAAAAGTATAATTTAATTTTAGAAATAACTCCACCTATAGCTAATACTATAAAAGAGAAAATTTGGGTCGATAATCAAGAAGTTATTGAATTAGAAAATGGTAAAATATTATTTAAGGCCACTATGGAAGGACTTCCAGAGATTATTTCGTGGATTTTAAGCATGAGAGAGTATGTAAAAATAATAGAGCCTCTTGAAATAAAAGAAGAAGTTAGATTAAGTGTTCAAAAAATTATAAATAATTTATATTAAAAATTTAATAGGTACAATATATGTCCTCAATTAATGTTAATCTTTAATTGAGGATTTTTTTATGAGTTTATATAGACTTATAAAATTTAGATTAAAAGGTGATTTTATGGAGTTTGATTTTGAGAATTTAAAAGTACAAGGAATAAAGTTTAATTATTATTTTGTCTGTAAAAGAAAATTATGGCTCTTTGATAAGGGGATTTCAATGGAAGATAATAGCGATAGGGTTTTACATGGAAAAGTAGTACATGAAAATTCTTATATAAGGTCAAATAGTCACAAAGAAAAGCTTGTAGATGACATTATAAAATTAGACATTATGGAAAATGAAACTGTAAAAGAAGTAAAGTTATCAAGCAAAATGAAAATTTCAGATAGAATGCAAGTTTTATATTATCTTTTTTACTTAAAGCAAATAGGAATAAATAAAAAAGGAGCCATACATTATGTTAAGGAAAAAAGAATTGAAGAAGTTGAATTGACTGAAGAGGATGAAAATAGGATAAGAGAAACTTTACTTAAAATAAATGAAATTCTAAGGAGAAAAAAGCCGCCAAAGATTGAGAAATTACCTTATTGCAAAAAATGTGCATATTATGAGTTTTGTTATGCAGGGGAGAGGGATTAATATGGGAAGAGATTACTATATTTTTTCTAATGGAAGGATTAAAAGAAAGGAAAATACTATTTACTTCGAGGATTTTGAAGGTAATAAAAAAGGTTTACCAATTGAAGATATAGAAAGGCTTCATATATTCGGAGAGGTTGACCTAAATACAAAGTTTTTAAATTATATATCAAGATACAGTATTCTTATAAGTATATATAACTATTATGGATTTTATAGTGGATCATATTACTCTAAGAAGAAAAATGTTTCTGGAGTATTATTAGTAAATCAAGCTTTAGCGTATGATAACTATGAATTTAGGGTAGCTATAGCAAAAACTCTTATAGATTCTGCTATGCATCATATATTAAGAAATCTTAGAAGATATAAAGAGAAAACATCTGAATTTGTAAAAGTAATAGAAAATGAAAGAAAGATTATGAAGGAAGCAAAAACAATTGAAGATGTTATGGGAGCAGAAGGAAGAGCAAGAAAAAAATATTATGAATCATATAATGCTTTCTTAAAAAATGATTTTCATTTTAATAAAAGAGAGAAAAAACCACCTAACGATCCCATAAATGCATTGATTTCCTTTGGAAATAGTATGATGTATACCACTGTTTTGGGGGAAATTTATAAAACACAATTAGATCCAACAATAAGTTATTTACACGAGCCATCAACAAAGAGATTTTCTTTAAGTTTAGATTTAGCAGAGATATTTAAGCCTTTAATAGTAGATAGTGTCATTTTTAATATGATAAATAAGGGAATGATTAAGAAAAGTGATTTTGATATTGATGAAGGAATTTGCTATTTAAATGAAAATGGAAGAAAGAAATTTATAAAAGAGTATGAAAATAAATTATCAACTACTGTAAGACACAGAACTTTAAATAGAAATGTTTCATATAGAGGATTAATAAGGTTAGAGTGTTATAAGTTAATAAAAATGCTTTTAGGAGATGAGGACTATAAACCTTTAAAAGCTTGGTGGTAAATAATTATAGAGATAGTTAAAGGTTGATATACAGTGAGGTGAATTTATGTTTGTAATATTAACTTATGATGTAGGTGAAAAGAGAGTAAATAGAGTAAGAAAGATTTTGAAAAAATATTTAATTTGGACTCAAAACTCAGTATTTGAAGGGAAAATAACAGAAGCTAAATTACATAAATGCTTATCTGAAATAAATAAAGACTTTATTAAGGATGAGGACTCTTTATATATTTATAGAGTCAAAAATCCTAATAATTTAGAAAAAGATATAATCGGATTTGAAAAAAATTGTGATGATTTGTTTTTATAAGATGATTTAATGATTTGTCTTTTATTATAATATCTCTAGGTTAATTAAAAATATATTATTAATTATAATGTTATATTAAGTTAATATATGCTATAATTTAAGAATATTAACTATGAGGAATGTAAAACCTATACTTTCCTAAAAATATATTTTTATATTAACTATGAGGAATATTATAATTAATCGCTAATCATTTATGAGATTGGCGATTTTTTATTTTAATATAAAAATTTATTTGCTTAAAGTTATACTTTATCAGTTGATTTTTAAAATGTTTAGAAAATATACTTGGCATATATTTAATTAAAATCCAATAAAAGGGTTGAAATTGGATAAATATAGTATTAAAATAAAGATGTAACAAATTTAAGAAAGTATAGGAGGTGAAAATATGAAAATTTTAGTTGCTGGGAAAATGAAAAATAAAAAAATCTCTTTATCATATAGAATGTTTATTTTAAGTATGATAAAAAAGATAATTTCTGATTTTGATCAAAGTTATTTTGAAGAGATGTTTTTTTATGAGGGTAAGAAAACTAAGAAAACCAAGCCATTTACTTTTAGTGTGTTTTTTAAAGACTATAAAATTAATAGGGATTTTGTAGATGTTGAAGGAGAAGTTAAAATAGTAATTTCTACTCCAGATATTAAACTAAACATGGTTCTTTTTAATGGTTTTATGAAAATGAAGGAATATGGTGACTTTGAAAAAACATCCGTAAGAATAGAAAAAGAAAGAAAAGTAGAAGAAAATGAAGCTATCTTTAAAACTTTATCACCAATATTTATAAAAGATGCTAATAATAAAGCTCTTGAAATTGAAGATGAAAATTATAATAAAGAGCTTAATTACTTTGCAAACCTATCTCTTAAATCTTTTAGAGGATATGGGTTAAAAGAGGAACTTGTATTTACTCCTTTAAAGATGAAAAAGGTAGTAGTAAAAGAAGAAATAAGTGGCTTTAAAGAAAAGACTAATAAGAAATATATATACTTTAATTCTTACTCTGGAGTATTTCACTTAAGAGGAGATAAAGATGATTTAAACTTACTAAAAGAATTAGGTATTGGGGTACGTCGTAATAGTGGTTTTGGAAGTATTGATTTAATTTAAAAACTAGGAGGTGATTTAAGAGTATGGAGGAAAAAGTTTTTGATTGTACTTTGGAAACTGGAGATTGGAGATACAGTGCAGCTATTGTGGGCTTAATTAAATATTTTGACTTTCTTTATAAAGAGGGAGTAGCAGATAAAAGTGAACTATATGAATTTGAAGATGACTATCTTAGATATAACAGCAATTATATAAGTGAAGAAAATTATTTGTTATTTGTAGAAAAATATTTTAAAGATGCCATGCATCATAAGGTTGTAGAAAATATCTTATTAAGTGATGAAGTATCAGAGGATGAAATTGTCCTTATAAATGATAAGTTAAAAGCTAATCAAGCTATGAAGAGTATATTTGGAAAAATAAAATATACAGGAGAAAATAAAGAGGAAATCTTAGCTTTAATTGAAAAAAATAGACTTAAACTTATAAAAGAAACCTACAGAAGAGGTAAAAGTCTCTATTCTAATTTTGCAAATGAGAATTTATTATTTAGTGATAACAATAAAGTTTGTAGATTAGTAAATTATTGTGCTGATATGGGTAAAAAGGGAAAGAGCTTAGGATATTATTGGGATAATAATACCTTTGAATTTAAAGATGAAAAGATATTTGACTTTATTCCTTTTGCTTTTTCAAAATCTTATGATACATTTTTCATAAACAATAATGTTTCAATAAAAGAGCTTAAAAAAAGCAATTCATTTATTGAAAATAGTGAAAATACAAGAACAACTTTGTTTGGAAATATGAAAGAGTCAGCTGAGTACATTGGCTTTGATGTTGAGGTCATACTTAAAAGCAGAGATAAAAATTATTATGAAACAGTATATGTAAGAGAAAAAGCTATAAACATCTTTAAACAAAGTGATGACTTTGATTATAAAGGTATAAAGTTTTGGTATAGAGATGATGAAAAAAATCCTAAATATATGGAGCCAGAAGTAGTTAATAGAATTTTAAATGGTATCAGAATGGATTCTATTATTGAGCTCTTATTTAAATCTAAAAATAACCATTCTTATAATATAAAAACCTTAATTGCTATAAATAATTTAATTTATGAGGGAGGTAGTGAAATGACTAAAAATATGAAAAGTGCCTATGCTTCTGCTAAAAGGGTAAGTGAAAAATTAGAAGAAAATAAGCTAAATAGTTATAAGCAAAAATTAATAAGTGCAGTAACTTTTAAAAATAAGGATAGATTTTGTGAAATACTATTACAATTATCCTCTTTCTCAGGAGTAGTATTTGACTTTGCTTATGATTTATTTGATGATTTTGAAAATAATAAGAATTTAGCATATACATTTATTAATGCACTTAACAAAGAGGGTAATAAAGAAAATGGAGGAGATAAGTAATGAAAGGAAAGTCAGTAACTTTAACAGTAATAGCAAACATGACATCAAACTATGGAGAAGGATTAGGTAATATATCTTCAGTACAAAAGGTATTTAAAAATGGAAAGACTTATGCAGCTAGAAGTAAAGAGAGCCTTAAAAATGCAATAATGGTTCAAAGTGGTTTATATGATGATTTAGAGACAAGCCTTGATAAAAAGGTTAATCAAAAGGTTGTATCAAAGGATTTAAATGTAACTAACTGTAGAGCATTAGAAGGTGGATATATGAATACATCAGATAATACTTACGTTAGAAAAAGTTCATTCTACTTAACTGATGCAGTATCATGTGATGAATTCATAAATGAATATAGATTCCATAATAATTTATATCTTGCAACAAATTATGCTAAACATAATAATATAAATCTGCAAGGGAATGCTCAAAAAGCAGGACTTATGCCTTATCAATATGAATTTGATAAATCCCTTAAAATATATAGTTTAACAATAGATCTTGATATGATAGGTAGGGATGAAAACTTTGATTCAGAAGAAGCAAGTGCAGAAGAAAAAGCATATAGGGTAAATGCTATTTTAGATGCTGTTAAAAATCTTTCTTTAATAGTAAAAGGAAACTTAGATAATGCAGAGCCTATATTTGTAGTTGGAGGAATTATAAACAGAAAAACTCACTATTTTGAAAACTTAGTTAAGGTTAAAAATGATAAATTAGAAATTACAGAAGAGCTTAAAGATAGAATAAATAATGGATGCTATGTTGGATTTTTAGAAGGTGGAAATTTTGAAAACGAAGTTCAAATTAAGGAAGAACTTAAACCTCTAACAGTAAGCAAATTCTTTAGAAATTTAGAGGAAGAAGTAAGAAAATACTACGGTGTTTAAGATATGAAAGCTTTAAGAATCATATTAACACAAAATAGTGCAAATTATAGAAGAGAGGAAACTACTGTCAATAAAATGACATATCCTCTCCCACCTTTTTCAACAGTTATAGGAGCTATCCATAATGCTTGTAATTATAAGGAATACAAGCCTATGGATATAAGCATACAGGGAACTTATGAATCAATGGGATTAGAACCATATACTGATTACTGTTTCTTAAATACTGTCATGGATGACAGAGGAATATTAGTTAAACTAAGAAATGGAAAATATTTATCTAATTCCTTTGATAAAGTTGCAAAGGCTTTAAAATCTCAAGGCAATAGTTTTAGAGAGGGCAAAACTATTCAAGTTTATAATGAGAAATTATTAGAAGAATATAGAAACTTAAAGGATTTAAAAGATAAAATAGACGAGTTTAGCAGAGGTAAGCTTAAAGAAGTTTTAAACTTAATAAAGCTTAGAAAAAAGACATTATCATCTAAAAAGAAAGAACTAAAGGACAATAAAGAAAAACTTGAATTAATTAAAAAGAGAGAGTTTCAAATAAAGAACCTAGAAAAAAGATTAAAAAGTGAGTTTGATGATTATAAAGAGAAAAATTATAATGAACCTTACTCAAAATTTGCTAGTTTAACAACTTCACTAAAATATTATGAAACTTTATATAATGTAAAGTTAATTATCCATGTAAGATGTGAGGATGAAAATACTTTATTAGATATAAAAGAAAATATATACAACCTAAAATCAATAGGTAGAAGTGAAGACTTTGTTGATATAAAGGAAGTTAAAATAGTAGATTTAGTTGAAGATCCAGATGAATTAGAAGATGAAATAGTAAATAGTAATTATGCATACGTAAATTATGATTTAGTAAAAAATGATATTATTATGCCAATAAATTTAAGCGATAATAGAGTATGTAATGGAACTAAATATTTATTAAATAAGAATTATAAAATAGAAGATAAAAAAAGAAAATTTGAAAAGAAAAAGGTTCTATATATTTCAAAATATGTTGTTGATGAAGCTTATGAAAACTTATATTTTGATGTAGAGGATAAAGAAAAATATATTGTTAACTTTATTTAGTGGGTGATTAAAATGGATTTAAGTGAATTTAGTGCAAAACCAGATAAAACTATTAGGGAGCATACAGATGACTTATTAAATAACTTAGAGTTTTTAAGTGATTTAGGTTATATAAATAAGGAATCTATATATAATTTAACTAAAATTGCATGTGAATATCATGATTATGGAAAAGCTAATAGAGAGTTTCAATATAGGATAAAAAATCAAACAAAATTTAATGAGGAAAAAGAGATAGCACACAATGTGCTTTCTCTTTACTTTATAGATCCAAATAAATTTCATAGTAAAGAAGACTACTATAAGGTATGTTTCGCCGTATTATATCACCATTATTATTGTAATGGACTTGAAGTATTGAGCAACAAAACTTCCTTAATAAATGATTTGTTAAAAGAGTTTGATGTTTGCAAAGTAAAAAGAAGCTTACCTAAAAAGATAAGAGATGTTATGAATGATGATGAAGCTATTTTAATAAAAGGCTTCTTAAATAAATGTGATTTTAGTGCAAGTGGAAATACTGAAATAGAGTATAAAAATGATTTTTTAGAAGAGAGTTTAGAGGGACTATTAAATTCTTGGAAGATAGATAATAAAGATGCTAAATGGAATGAACTTCAACAGTTTGCTAAGAATAATAGAGATAATAATATAATGGTTGTTGCCCAAACTGGAATGGGTAAAACTGAAGCAGGTTTGCATTGGATTGGAAATAATAAAGGTTTTTTTATTCTTCCATTAAAGACAGCCATAAATGCTATATATGATAGAGTATCTAATGGTATAGTAAAAGAAAATAACAATGAAGAAAAGCATAAAGTTGCATTAATTCATTCAGATTCTTTATCATATTACATTTCTCAAAATGAAGATACAAACATAGTATTAGATCATCATAGAGAAGGAAAACAACTATCTATTCCTATTAGTATAGCAACATTAGATCAAATATTTGATTTTGTATTTAAGTATAAGGGCTATGAAGTGAAATTAGCTACTTTATCATATTCAAAAGTGGTAATAGATGAAATACAGATGTATAGCGCTGATTTATTAGCTTACTTAATATTAGGAATAAAAACCATAATAAGGCTAGGAGGAAAAGTTGCAATTTTAACAGCTACCTTAGCTCCCTTTGTTAAAGATTTATTATTAGAAGATAATAATAAATTAGGCTTTGTAGAAGGTACATTTGTAAATGAATTAAAAAGGCATAATTTAAAAATATATGATGACAAGATAAATGCAGATGTAATTTATAATAAGTATATTGATAATAAAGAGAAGAAAATAAGCAACAAAATATTAGTTGTATGCAATACGATAAAAAAGGCTCAAGAAATTTACAATGAACTAAAAGATAAAAATATAGATAATTTAAATATTTTACATAGTAAATTTATAAAAAGAGACAGAGCTTATAAAGAAGAGCAAATATTAGAGTTTGGGAAAACTAATAATATTGGAGATGGCATATGGATATCAACTCAGATTGTAGAAGCTAGTTTAGATATTGATTTTGACTATTTATTTACAGAACTATCAGATATAAATGCTTTATTCCAAAGACTTGGTAGATGTAATAGAAAAGGGGTTAAGCCTGCTTATGACTATAACTGTTATGTTTTCTTACAAATAGAGAGAAATTTATTAACTAATGGAGATAAGGGGTTTATAGATAAAAAAATATATGAATTATCAAAAGAAGCATTAAGAAACGTAGATGGTCTTTTATCAGAAGAGGAAAAAGTAAATATTATAAATAGAACATTAACCACTGAGAATATAAAGGGAAGTGATTATTGGTCAAAATACACAGAATTTTTTGATTATGTTAGTGGACTTAATCCATATGAAGTAGATAAGAAAGATGTTAAACTTAGAAATATAATATCTTTTGATATAATACCTCAATGTATTTATGAGAAAAATGAATCAGAAATTGAAAGCTTACTTGAAATTATAAATGATGAAAAAACAGATAAAATAAATAGAATAAAATCCATAGATAAAATAAAAAGTTTTACAGTATCAGTTGGGCAATATGATATTGAACTTTTAAAAAATAAACTTATTATGGAGTTAGAAGTAGGAAAGTATGAAAGAATTCCAGTATATAAATGCAATTATTCAGAGTTAGGATTTACTAGAAACACAAAAGAAGATGTATATGATAATTTCATATAAAACTAATTTTGCAGTAGATCTATTTTCTTATAATACTAGCTGTAACCAAGTAATATCAATGGTTAGAAGGAGACTTTTATTGATACACTAAAACATTACTGATGGTCTACTGCAAAATTTTAATATTTATGATAAAATTAACAAGAGAGAATGAGGCTATTACTAGCTTTTAGCATTTTAAAATTTGGGGTTTTATATTAACTATGAGGAATGTAAATTTTTCAGCTTTATACACTAAGCTAGTACCAAACTTTGTTTTATATTAACTATGAGGAATGTAAATCCATTACGCAAACCATAAATTATATTTGAACCTTGACGTTTTATATTAACTATGAGGAATGTAAATAACATTTTTCCACCTATGACCGTGGGCGTTGTATAGGTTTTATATTAACTATGAGGAATGTAAATTCATATAACAACCATAAACTATATCATTATAATCAGGTTTTATATTAACTATGAGGAATGTAAATCATATCAGAACCTTTTTAACTTTAAAAGTATAAGTAAGTTTTATATTAACTATGAGGAATGTAAATGTTTTTATTAATGATGTTCTGTCCTTTCTTATTTTAGTTTTATATTAACTATGAGGAATGTAAATTAAGGTAATAAAGCACTTTCAACTTGGAATGGATAGCGTTTTATATTAACTATGAGGAATGTAAATTTTAAGAGTTATGCCATATTATCAGCAACTTTATGAGTTTTATATTAACTATGAGGAATGTAAATTAAGAAATATCTTCTGTTTCGTATTCATTCGTTGGGTGTTTTATATTAACTATGAGGAATGTAAATGTTATTACCAGTAGATAAAGCAGCACTATCTGTTAAGTTTTATATTAACTATGAGGAATGTAAATCGTAAAAACGTTAGGAAGGTGAGAAAACATGGCAAGGTTTTATATTAACTATGAGGAATGTAAATATATTCTGATAACATAAAAGAATATATAATAAATTCGTTTTATATTAACTATGAGGAATGTAAATATAGCTTTAATTATGGATAAAAGATTAATGCCTATAAGTTTTATATTAACTATGAGGAATGTAAATTCTGCATACTAATGATGTTTATACTAAAACTGGTACGTTTTATATTAACTATGAGGAATGTAAATCCTTTTAATTTTATATTAAATCTCTAAAGAAATTATGTTTTATATTAACTATGAGGAATGTAAATTTTCACACTTCTTGTCTAATTCTTTTGTAAAGCTATGTTTTATATTAACTATGAGGAATGTAAATATAAAATTAAAATGTTCATTCATATATTCAATATCAGTTTTATATTAACTATGAGGAATGTAAATGAGATTGGTTATAATATAGTTGTTAATACAAAAATAAGTTTTATATTAACTATGAGGAATGTAAATTTAAATTAAATATAAATTCAAAGGTAGTAACTATTGAGTTTTATATTAACTATGAGGAATGTAAATATCAGTTATATCTTCTTTTTTTGATAAATCAGGTAAGTTTTATATTAACTATGAGGAATGTAAATGAGCATCTTTCAACAGCTTTTGTATCATGGGTAACCGTTTTATATTAACTATGAGGAATGTAAATCCATAAATCCTTTATTTTTAAGGATATCTCTTACACAGTTTTATATTAACTATGAGGAATGTAAATTTTAAATCATTTAGTTTTGGGTTAACCAAAAGTAAAGTTTTATATTAACTATGAGGAATGTAAATTACTCTTTTGTATAACAAAGCTCGTCATCTAACGTTAGTTTTATATTAACTATGAGGAATGTAAATTTTAATGGAGATTCTTTAGTGCCTTTAGAGGTTGAAAGTTTTATATTAACTATGAGGAATGTAAATCACTTATGAGGTAACAAGATTAGGGGCTAAGGGTGAGTTTTATATTAACTATGAGGAATGTAAATAATACATTGTACTTATCGAATTGAACATAGGAAGGCAGTTTTATATTAACTATGAGGAATGTAAATTAAGAACTATATTTCTTTTTACTAGTTTTCTGCACAGTTTTATATTAACTATGAGGAATGTAAATTCCCCTACAAGTAAAGTTAATAGTAAATTCTCCCTTGTTTTATATTAACTATGAGGAATGTAAATAAGGTAATGTCATCTTTATGACCTTTTAACATTTTTGTTTTATATTAACTATGAGGAATGTAAATATAAAAAAAGTTTCATCTAATAAAGCGATAGTTTTGGTTTTATATTAACTATGAGGAATGTAAATTTCGCCAGTTTTGTTACGGCATATGCTAGAGTATATGTTTTATATTAACTATGAGGAATGTAAATCACATATACTGTTAATAATTTCTGTTCTAATAACACCGTTTTATATTAACTATGAGGAATGTAAATTAATAATGTTCTCCTTCTTCACAATTATCTGGATCTGTTTTATATTAACTATGAGGAATGTAAATGTACAACATAAAAACTTTGAATTAAACAATGGTGTGGGTTTTATATTAACTATGAGGAATGTAAATTATATCATTTTTACCACTCCTTAATGACTACAAGTTGTTTTATATTAACTATGAGGAATGTAAATTATGTTGACCCCTCATATCAGAACCTTTTTAACTTTGTTTTATATTAACTATGAGGAATGTAAATCAAAACCACTTTTATAATACTTTTAGGGTTAACCCCTGTTTTATATTAACTATGAGGAATGTAAATGAAATTGAATAAATCTAATGTCATTCTAATGGTGTAGGTTTTATATTAACTATGAGGAATGTAAATACAAATCTTTAAAAAAAAATCAAAATTAATAGAAGCAGTTTTATATTAACTATGAGGAATGTAAATTCATTATTTTTATCTTTATCATGTATTATATAAGCAGTTTTATATTAACTATGAGGAATGTAAATGAAGACTTACAAAATCCAGAAAATCTATATAACTTCGTTTTATATTAACTATGAGGAATGTAAATTGGTTCTTATAAAATGCTAGATAAAGCTGGAAATTTAGTTTTATATTAACTATGAGGAATGTAAATCTGACATAGCCATAGTTTTGCCATACCCGGGAAGTCGTTTTATATTAACTATGAGGAATGTAAATTTTTTTAGCTTTGCAAGAAGTAAGCAGAACAACAATGTTTTATATTAACTATGAGGAATGTAAATGAACCAATATTCCAATTATCAACTTCAAAATCACAAGTTTTATATTAACTATGAGGAATGTAAATTAATTAGTAAATATATAAATCTTATCTCCATACTTCGTTTTATATTAACTATGAGGAATGTAAATTATGCACGTTAAGGCTAATACAAAGCCTACAGTAGCGTTTTATATTAACTATGAGGAATGTAAATAGAAGACGGAGATCTGGAAGAAGTGGAAGAGATTAAGTTTTATATTAACTATGAGGAATGTAAATAATGTTTAATTTTATTAAAAGTGCTATTATTAAATGTGTTTTATATTAACTATGAGGAATGTAAATGAGTATAGAGCTAGGGTTCTAAAGAGCCATATGAGTTGTTTTATATTAACTATGAGGAATGTAAATAATTCATTAAACATAGAGTTCATATAGGTTGTTGTCTGTTTTATATTAACTATGAGGAATGTAAATAAAAAGAGATATTTATTTTACTGATTCTATTGCTATAGTTTTATATTAACTATGAGGAATGTAAATTGAAACTTTGGGAGAAAGAGTTTAATAAATAAATAGTGTTTTATATTAACTATGAGGAATGTAAATAGGTTTAAATAGGAAAGTTAGAGAAGTTAAATTTTAGTTTTATATTAACTATGAGGAATGTAAATTAAAAAGAATTGAGGATAGTTTTTATCGCCGAATATGTTTTATATTAACTATGAGGAATGTAAATTTGAGTGTTGATAATTATAATAGTGTTCTAAAAATCGTTTTATATTAACTATGAGGAATGTAAATAAATTATTTGGATGCACTTCTACACCCATTTTCTTTGTTTTATATTAACTATGAGGAATGTAAATCTACACGATTCGACATATTCCCCAGTTATTAACAGTAGGTTTTATATTAACTATGAGGAATGTAAATTTCAAATGATAGGATTTGGACAAGCAAAAAAAGAAAGTTTTATATTAACTATGAGGAATGTAAATAAGAGTAAAGAGTATGAATTACAAATGATTAGATTAGGTTTTATATTAACTATGAGGAATGTAAATTATTCCTTATATCATTCAATTCATCATATACAGTTGGTTTTATATTAACTATGAGGAATGTAAATAAATTTAGAAAACTTAGATAACAAAATGGACAGCATAGTTTTATATTAACTATGAGGAATGTAAATTCGGCTTCTTCAAAGCCCTCAAGAGTCTTTATTGTAAGTTTTATATTAACTATGAGGAATGTAAATATACTTGTTCCGTCTGATGTTAAAAACGTTGTACCAGTTTTATATTAACTATGAGGAATGTAAATATCTTGTAAAAAATCTTTGTAAATCATTAAAAGCTAGTTTTATATTAACTATGAGGAATGTAAATTTCGGATATTCAATAGAAGAATTATTTTTGGAGGACTGTTTTATATTAACTATGAGGAATGTAAATCATACATTTAAATCTAAAATACAAGTATCAAATTGAGTTTTATATTAACTATGAGGAATGTAAATTATTGAGATAATAAAATATCTTTTTTATTTTCTTTATGTTTTATATTAACTATGAGGAATGTAAATCTTAAATTACCGTTATAATCAAAGCTACTTGCAATAGGTTTTATATTAACTATGAGGAATGTAAATTATTCTAAAAACTCTTCAATTATTAATCTTTTTGTTGGTTTTATATTAACTATGAGGAATGTAAATTCTAATCAAGTAATTTATATTTGACTTGAGAGGAGGGTTTTATATTAACTATGAGGAATGTAAATTTAAGAATTACTAGAACACTAACAAGTAGTACAGATGGTTTTATATTAACTATGAGGAATGTAAATGGAGATAGAAAGATATTAACTATAGGCAAAATGATTGGTTTTATATTAACTATGAGGAATGTAAATTAGTACAAACTGATAATGTTTATTATGGATTGGAAGGTTTTATATTAACTATGAGGAATGTAAATTATATTTTCACCAATTCCCCCTATAGGCTTATCAACGTTTTATATTAACTATGAGGAATGTAAATAACATCAAAAACCTTGTTTTCATCACCTTTATATAAGTTTTATATTAACTATGAGGAATGTAAATTTAGATAAAAATGATAAAGCTATATTTAATGGTAGAGCGTTTTATATTAACTATGAGGAATGTAAATCGTTTAGACTTGCTTTTAACTTTATTAATAACCGTGTTTTATATTAACTATGAGGAATGTAAATCCTTTCTAAAAATTTTATTCTATTTGTTACTATAAGGTTTTATATTAACTATGAGGAATGTAAATCCGTTTATTATAATGGACCAAGCCCTCATTAATTGAGTTTTATATTAACTATGAGGAATGTAAATGTTGAGAAAGTGCAAGGTGTCAATAGAAAAGTTAAAGGTTTTATATTAACTATGAGGAATGTAAATCCAGTTCCGTTAATAAAATCAAAATCTAACATTAAGCGTTTTATATTAACTATGAGGAATGTAAATTTTAATAGCTCCTTTCCGTACAAAATAAAAAAGCACCGTTTTATATTAACTATGAGGAATGTAAATAATAAATATAAAAAAGTTTTAGAATTATTAGAACAGTTTTATATTAACTATGAGGAATGTAAATGTTTTAATTTACAATTATCTTTTTCGTTAATTATAGAGTTTTATATTAACTATGAGGAATGTAAATCTTGTTCTAGCATTGTAACCTCAATTTTTTCTCTTAGTTTTATATTAACTATGAGGAATGTAAATGTTAAATTCTTTTTATAAGCAATTCTCACATGCTTAGTTTTATATTAACTATGAGGAATGTAAATGGAGTTAACCGAAGGAACTGGTAAATTTACTACTGTGTTTTATATTAACTATGAGGAATGTAAATGGAAATGAAATAGTTGTTTCTGACACAGGTATTAGAAGTTTTATATTAACTATGAGGAATGTAAATATATTTAAAATTATAGGAGAAGGAGAAATTAAACTCGTTTTATATTAACTATGAGGAATGTAAATTATATCAACTTGTACATTATGTTCAATAGAAACTTCGTTTTATATTAACTATGAGGAATGTAAATTTCTTAATGTGCAGGAAGAAGCTTGTAATATCATATGTTTTATATTAACTATGAGGAATGTAAATATATTTAAAGATGCTAAAATACAGATTAATGGCAAGGTTTTATATTAACTATGAGGAATGTAAATTTAGGAAGACAGAAATTACAAAGCGATAAATTAGCAGGTTTTATATTAACTATGAGGAATGTAAATGAACAATCTGTACCAGCATCAGAACCTAATGGTGGGTAGTTTTATATTAACTATGAGGAATGTAAATTAATGAATAGCTTTATTACCAGTTGCTACTTGTTGCGTTTTATATTAACTATGAGGAATGTAAATTTGCTATGACAATGCAGTATATTATTTTCTTTATACAGTTTTATATTAACTATGAGGAATGTAAATATTTCTAGACTACTGGAATGGTACTTACAAAATGATGTTTTATATTAACTATGAGAAATGTAAATGTTAAAAATGCTATGTTAAAAGCTAATATAAATTTAGTTTTATATTAACTATGAGGAATGTAAATTAAAATGGCTATTATTCTGCGTAAAATACAGTTTTTGGTTTTATATTAACTATGAGGAATGTAAATGTAAAATTAGCAGATGGTAGAGAAGTAAATGTGAAGGTTTTATATTAACTATGAGGAATGTAAATTTTATACTTAAATGTTCTATCCTTATATAATTAATGTGTTTTATATTAACTATGAGGAATGTAAATTGTGTCTTTGCATGGGATGAAGTGCAAAATGAGTTTGGTTTTATATTAACTATGAGGAATGTAAATGGGTTTGAAACTTCTGCTGCTGCTACAGAAGTAGCAAGTTTTATATTAACTATGAGGAATGTAAATTTATATTTGTGAAAAGAATGTACAATCAATGGATGCGTTTTATATTAACTATGAGGAATGTAAATGCGTATGATGGTTGTCTTGTAGAAATGCGAGATAAAGGTTTTATATTAACTATGAGGAATGTAAATCCACATCACTCATTTGGTAAAGTTAATAAGATATTAAGTTTTATATTAACTATGAGGAATGTAAATGGAACACATTACACTATTACTTAATCCAAAACTAATGTTTTATATTAACTATGAGGAATGTAAATTACTAAACCTATAACATTGTAGCATTTATATATAATTGTTTTATATTAACTATGAGGAATGTAAATTTTCTTTATTTATTAAATTATATCTATTATCTTTTAGTTTTATATTAACTATGAGGAATGTAAATAAGAACTATTTTGATAATGCTGATACAGTTTTCTTTAGTTTTATATTAACTATGAGGAATGTAAATACATATTTTGCTAAGTTAGGAGCACCGCCAGTAAGTGTTTTATATTAACTATGAGGAATGTAAATCTTGGCAATATTGAATTAGCAACAAAGTTCGAACCTGTTTTATATTAACTATGAGGAATGTAAATTCTAAGCATTTTTTTATGAGAATTATCTATATTTAAGTTTTATATTAACTATGAGGAATGTAAATTATACCCATTCATTACTTTCTTTAGACTTTCCTCTAGTTTTATATTAACTATGAGGAATGTAAATCTCTATTCTTCTGCTTCTTCTGGCATCTTGGTAAATAGTTTTATATTAACTATGAGGAATGTAAATCATGCAAAGCGTTAAGGCTAATACAAAGGATACAGTAGGTTTTATATTAACTATGAGGAATGTAAATACTTTAGAAGTATTAAAATCTTTAGCAAATGCATTAGTTTTATATTAACTATGAGGAATGTAAATAAGATTGAAGGTGATAACATTGATTAAGAAACTAATTGTTTTATATTAACTATGAGGAATGTAAATATTGGTAAATTACGAACTTTACCATCCGGTGGAGAAGGTTTTATATTAACTATGAGGAATGTAAATGATTCAATTTGATTAGCTTGTATGTGTTGAGATTCTGTTTTATATTAACTATGAGGAATGTAAATATATACAACAAATTCAATTAGACAACAATGAAGAAACGTTTTATATTAACTATGAGGAATGTAAATCATAAACTCAGACATAGTGCAGCTACAATGTACTTGGTTTTATATTAACTATGAGGAATGTAAATACTACTAGAGGATTTAAAAATATAAAATAAAAAATAGTTTTATATTAACTATGAGGAATGTAAATGAAAGAGCTGCAAAATTTGTTGGAAGACAAATGTTGGGTTTTATATTAACTATGAGGAATTTAAATTTATAAATTCCCAAACCTCTTTCTCATTACCTAATACGTTTTATATTAACTATGAGGAATGTAAATAATGAAGACGATTATTTTTTAAGAGGAATATCTTCCGCGTTTTATATTAACTATGAGGAATGTAAATGGTTTTAATTCAGCTTCACTAACTTCTATACCTTCTGTTTTATCTTAACTATGAGGAATGTAAATTCATCTGATAAAACTCTTAAAATAATATATTGATTACGTTTTATATTAATTATGATGGGTGTAAAAAAATAAAAAAAGCATCTTAAAAAGATACCTTTAAACTTAGAATTTTTTGTTTCAATAGCAAGTGAACCTAATGCAGATATATTTCCAACAATGTTTTGGCTTGCTTTATATACAACATTGCCATTTCAAAGTGTAATAAATCTTTTAGTAGGCTATAACATAGAGAGTTTGTCATATTTAATACTTCCAATATATATGGTAACATTAAGCTTATTAAGCTATAAGGTACTTAAATTTAAACCTCAAAAAAATAAACAAGATAAGTAATTTTAGTTTTATAATAAGAATTAAAAAGTAAAAATGGACATGATATCTGTCCATTTTTACTTAATTATTAATATATACTTATTAAATTAAATTTAGAACTTTGAATCTAATAATCTATGCATTTAGCAGTTTAAATCTAATAGCTCACTTGAAATTTCCTCAAATCTTTCATCAGATATACCAAGTTTTTTCTTAAATATATCATCATCAATTCTAGCAACAATAACCTCATTAGGGCAGATTGTTTTTATAACTTCCTTCAGTTTATTAACTGATTCAGGATCATCATTATATCCCTTAACTATGGTTATTTCAAATATGAATTTTCCATTATATTGTTTATTAAAGGAGTCCATATTTGATATGTATTCATGAAGGGTATATCCTTCAATTGGTCTTTGAACCTTCTTAAAATCTTCCTCTGTTATTACCTTTATTTCTCCAATAACTTCATCACATTTATTAGCAATCTTTATATATTCATCCTTTCCAAGCATGTAACCATTAGAAAGTAGTCTTACAGGAACTCCCTTTGATTTTATAAAATCTATAATATCCTGAATTTTATCATTTATTAAGGCTTCTCCCTTTGAATTAATAAAGATTAGATCAGGTTTTGTATCATTAATCATATTTTCTAGTTCAATTAATGACTCATCCACATTATCAAAGGATTTTTGAGTATCTATTTTATTCTTTGATCTTCCTATAGGACAAAATATACAATCAAAATTACAGTACTTTTCTGGAAGCACATTAATCTCTAAAACTCTCTTTCCATCCTCAATATAAACCTCTTTATAGGTAAAATTATTCATAAACTTATCCTCCGTAAATACTTAAATTATAGCTTCCTTATTGTTAATATGAAGTATTGAAATCTCAGATTTTCCACCTAAGTTTTTCTCTACTAATTGAGATAACTCTTTTAAGGCATTTTCAAAATCTTTTTCTCTATTTTCATCAACTAACTCAATGCATAAGAAAGCATTTTTTGTGTCTTCTGTTAACATAGTTCTTACTGACTCACGCCAATTCCAGCATCTGCAAATAGCTCCTTCATCATCTTTATAAACTATTTCTCCCTCATAGGGTGGCTCACTTTTATCTGATCCTAAGGTAATAAAACTTTCATCTCCTGTTGCCTTAGTTAATCTTATATCTCCAATAAACTTATCCATATCCTCTCCACCACAAGGCATGGCATACTTTAATGATATAGAGTTGTAAATATCAACTAGAGGGTTAATTGTTCCTAATCCTTTACCAGTAGAAACCCTTTTTAACAAAGCTTCAATTGATGACCTTGCCCCTTTTTTAGTCTTAAACTTCTTAAATGCATCTCTCCATACCTTAATAACTTCATTGCTGCTAAATTCTTCATTAGGTAAGTGATTTAAAGCTTCCTTTTCTCCTTGAGAAATCATGTCCTTATATTGGTTCTCATCTTTTATAGTATTATCTATGCCATTGCAAGTGATAATACCTATCTTTGTATTAGGGAATAGCTCCCAAAAATCATCCTCAATAATAAACTTTTTCATAACAATATACCTCCTTTAAAATAAAAAAGCCAGAGAAATATTATAAAAATATCTCCCAGGCTTTTATCCTTCCGTGTTCACAGTTTATCTGTGCGTTTTCTCTTGGACCAGACTAACTAAAAAGCTACGGAACCCTAGAAAACCATATATTATTAAACTTTAATTAACAAATTCAAAATTATAAGTTAATTTTAGCATAGTATAAGGGCTAAATCAAATTAACTGAATTATTATACATATTTCAATTACAATTAAAAACCCTATATGAAAAATTTCAAATATAAAAGGTTATATTAATTTTTACAAGAATAAAATATTAAGAATTACTAAGAATAGATATAGTGTTAAAAGTTATTATAGAGGAGTTGGAATAATGAAAAAGAGAATAGAACGCTTAATAATTTTTTGTATGCTTATAACTATAACTATTCCCAATATAGCATATGCAAAAACTAATATGAGATATGAACAAGAAAAAACAAATATTGTAGAACCTTATGGCCCTAAAATAGAAGATTTAAAAAGTAAGGATGTTATTATAAATAACTTACAGGAAATAAAGAGAATAAGAGGAAATTTAACTGCTATTAATATAAGTGAAAGTTCTACACCTAATGAGTTAAAAGATGTATATAATCGTTTAGACTTTTATATTCAAGAGTTCATTGAGATTAAAAAAAATTTAGATAATAATATAAAGACATATACAAATTCATTTTCAGATAAATTTTTTTCTGAGCAAGTTTTATTTATAGCTGAAAGTTATATTGTTAGTTTAAGACAACAACAAAACTTAATAATTGCATTACAAGAAAAAAAAGTAGATGCAAAAAAACTGGTTTATTCAAGTTATTTAATACCTATATATCATTATATTACTTTAGGAGACCAAATGACGGCATATGTTGATACTTATTTTGTAGTAATATAAGTGCATTAAAGAATTTATTTATAGCTAATAATAAATATTTAAAACTAGATAACTTTTAACATAAACTTAATTTTATTATTCATTTTTAGAAGCAATATATTACTAAAATAGTATTAACTAATATATATAAT
>OGSU01000213.1_pt1 | contig 38261 bp, 21 predicted proteins | sample 1573911 | NCBI WGS metagenome assembly OGSU01 (sample SAMN03295839, study PRJEB24534) | human gut metagenome | isolation source: fecal sample 7 from infant 5 | host: Homo sapiens | place: USA: Pittsburgh, PA | collected 2014-07 | reverse complement strand
TGAAGCTTAAAAAGCGAACAAAGACTTAGGATACTTGCTTCGCAAGTTCTATCCGTCACCTCAAAGCAGTGCTTTGAGCATTCAACCACTGCGTCTTATTCTACACTCCAAAGAAAATTGAGAGGCTAGGACTTTTGTCCCAACCTCTTCTATCTGTTTTACGAAGAACTAAGCCTGCACCATCAGCATATAGAGAAACAAGGATAGCAGAAAGACAATACTAACCGCAAGGGTCGCAAGCTTAAGTCCGCGGTGAGACCGCCAATAGCTGGGTTTCCCGAGGTTGCTGGTTGCATCCGTTGAGAGCGATTGTTGTTGGCGAGGCTGCAGGGTGATAAGGACCACCAAAGCAAGTGACAAGAGGGCGATCCCGATCGCAAATACTATTTCCATATCAGGATCCTCCCAAAACTCTAAAGAGTGTAAAAATAACTCCTAGTAAGATCACCAAGCCGATGACCACATTAAAGGTAACATTGATCTTTTCAGAACGGGTTGTTTTTTCTTTCTCGACAGGACGGCGTTTGAGCGACTCCATCCGTCCTTCAACTTCTTTGTAAAATAAATCTTTCTTTTGATCACTCACCTTGTCCACCGATCCCTTCTAGTAAGTAGGCCTTGAACTCAGCTGGGTCGATGCTACTAGATTGGCTAATTTGTTGGGCCACTGCTTCTTTATAGCGATCGACTGATTGGTAAATTTCTTTGATACGAGCGACTAGATCTGCTTCTTTTTCTTGCTCAAAGATATTGGCCTGTGCCAGGTAAGTGCGGTCATGCACGGTATGGCTAAAGGCAAGGATGACTTGCTGGTGCTCGAAAGCCTTACGGACAATACCTTGAACCTCTGCATAGTGATTGATATCCAGATAAATACTGGAGATCTTGAGCAACTCTTGGATCCGCTCTTGGCTGATATTTTGGTAAAGAACGACATTTGGGTAACGGACCATAGACAAGAGGCTGGCAGACATTTCTGTCAAGGCCGCCACACGGAAGGTCACATCTGGCAAGGATTCTACTAGATAGGTCAAGGCTTCGATCTGATCCGAATTGGTCAAGACAAAGGCATCTTTGCGGATATCATCCTTGACCTTGAAATCATACAAGTAGCCAAGAGGACCAAAGGAGGCGTGCTGGTCTTGCGAGGTCAACTGGAGAGCACGATGGTAGGTCGCATTTTGCGGAATCAAGATCTTCTTGGTCCTGATTTCTGGGTTCTTTAGAATCAACTGCATATTGCCTGGAAGGCTGTCATGAAGTGGTTCTTGCCACACCAAAACGTCGCGACCTTTGATTCCTTTATTTCCAAGCTGAAGACTAATGCTAAAGGAGGTAGCAAGGGTATTGTAGACCAAACCATCCAGATTAAAACCACGATACTCTAGGTAAAAGACAAAGTAATCTAAGCGATTTTTGAAAATCCGCATGGGTTGATGGTCCAAGGTCAAGATCAAATCCCCTGTTTGGTGATTCTCTGTCAAGCGCTCGGTATCCCCTTCAAAGTATGTCGTCACTAAGGGGTGGCCTTGTGCATCACAGGTTGTGACGGCGATCTTGCGGCCGTATTGGTCATAGCGCTCGATCATCACCACTTGCCCTTTGTCATCCAACCACTCCACGCTTTCAACAATGCGCTTATAAGAAGCTGCATGGTAAGCAATCCGAGCCTTTTCTTGGCCGTAATAATTCACTTTACCGCTACTATTATCACCAGAAATTTCCCAAAAATCAGGAACTGGAACTTCATTGAAGTAGCGACCGCGCTTCTCCCCTTTTGGCTGGCCTAAAAAATAGAGAAAGGGCGATTCGACCCCGTCGGGCAAGAAACCATTTGGCTCCAAGACAACCGTCGGATGGGTAAAACCAGACTCCTGCATGGAGTGGAGCAAATCCTGGCTTTCACGAGAATAAGTATCAAATACGTTCAGCATGTGTCACCTCTTCTATCAATTGTGCCCAAGCTTCTTCTACTCGGCTAGTCAAAAAGTCTTCTGCACGCGCATAAGATGCTTGACGCATGCTGGCTAGATCATCTTTCTTGTAGAGCTGAATGAGTTTTTCAGCAAATGCAGCAGCAATATGGTCCACCACTTGGTCAGCTGAAGGTGGGATGAGATAGCCATTTTTCCCTTCTGTGACAAAGGTTTGGTTGCCATAAGGAACGTCAAAACCGATAATCGGAAGACCTGAACCAATCGCCTCCATCAAGGTCAAGCCAAAGCCTTCGCTGGTCGATGCGGACAGGTAAACTTCATAGTTCTTATAAATTTCCTCTAGATTTGCATGCCCTTTGAGGTGGATATAGTCTGCCGCCCCCAATTCATCAATCAGAGAGCGCAGCTTCCCTTCCTCGCCACCTTTTCCATAGATGTCAAAGGATAGTTCTGACAATTCTTTTTTGGCCCGAACAACTGCTCGCACCAACCAGTCAATATGCTTTTCAGTTGCCAAACGAGAGGCTGTGATCATTGAAAATGGGGTGCGATTTTCGTTTTGTGGCAAGCTGGCAAGACTTCCTACTGGGATAGTATAGATAGCCGGCCGATGTTTGGTATATTTAGCAAACTGTTCTGTTAAGATTTCTTTTTGACGATCAGTCGCAACAATAAAGAAGTCCACCTTATCGGCATTGGTGAATTGGTAGTCATAATAGTTATTCCACAAGATATACTGATCATCGACACTATTGGCACTAAAGTGTTCGGCATGGACCACCACGCCCAGACGGGCCTTTTGCGCCTCTTCAAAGATGGGCTGACCGATATTGGTTTCGCGATCCAAAATCACCAAGTCCTGTTTGGTCAGTTGCAGGGTCTGCATGAAGTAGCGGATCAATTCTTGGCGCCCAACAATGTAGCGATCTTTAAAACGATAGATTTCGCGCCCATCTGCCATCTGCATGCTGTAGGCAACAGTCCCATCTTCATTGTAAAAGCGGCGCTCAATCAAGTTGGCTTGGTTGTTCTTAGGAATGAAGTACTCCGTACAATAGCGGGTATAGGAGAAATAATCCTTTCTTACCAAGATCCCTCTAGACACATACTCACACCGTTCCACATAGGGACTGTTTTCAGCACGCAAATAGCAGGTCAAAAAATTGTCCTGGTCTTCATAAAAGAAGCGCTTGATCTTGCCATCGACTTCTTCACGAGTCGGTTTTCCGGCAAAACCTGCTAAGACCTGATCAAGGGTATAGGTCGTTGGTGCAATTTTTATATCTGTAAAATGGCTGTAGAGCCAGATGATTTCATCATTTTTAAAGCCGATATTTTCTGTTAAATGCTGGATATTATCGGCTAGAATCATATCCATAAAGACGAACTTAGCTGGTTGATGGATATTGCGTAACAACTGGGCCCGGTAGGCCTGGGCGTATTCGACGCCACTGCTGGCCCAACCGATTCCAAGGTTGATATTGTATACTGTCATAATGTCCTCTTTTATGGGAAATGCAAGACGATTTCCCCTTTAGTATTGATTTCGACGCGGCTTAGTAGAAGATTGCGGACCATTTGTCTTTTGGCTGCCTCTTTCATCCGTTCAAAGGATTGGTATGCTTCTTGGAAAAATTCTACCAAAGGATTTTTCTGACTGGTGTATTGACCAGACAGAGCCATCCGCAGTTGTTGCAAATAGTCGACCTGCTCGACCCAGTTTTCATCGATGGCTTTTAGGATGGCCATCCGTTGGAATTGCGCGATCACCTCATCGGTCCCTAAGACCTCATACTTGGCTTCCAGTTCGCTTTTAGCAAGTTCCCACAAGAAATTTGCCTTCATATTTTTACTTCTAAAGGTTTGGCGCGCTTTTTGAGCATCGACTTGGTAACTAATATTGTCCAAAATATAGCGGTAAAATGCTACAGGATCTTTGTAATCTTTCTCATTGACTACACTAGTAAATACGGAACGAAGGGCTTTTTCAACGATAGCATCCAAGCGTCCTTCTTGCTTAATCAAGCGGTCACGTTCTTCGTAGACGATCGCTCGCTGAATGTTCATACTTTCCGCAAATTCCAGCGTCATCCGACGGCTGGCCTGACCAGAACTTTCACTAGCATTTTGAGCTCGTTCCACCAAGTTTTTATACTTGCGCTTGGTCAGAGCTTTAGTAGCCCCAATGCGCTCTTCCACATCATAATCTTGATAGGTATCCTGGATCCAATCTGGTCCCCAGTTTTTCATCAAATCGTCTTCTAAAGAGACAAAGAACTTGGTCAAACCGGGATCTCCTTGGCGGCCTGAGCGCCCACGAATTTGAAGGTCAATCCGCTGGTTCATCATCCGCTCGGTTCCGACAACCACTAGGCCTCCTAACTCAGCTACTCCAGGTCCCAACTTGATATCGGTTCCTCGACCGGCCATTGAGGTCGCAACCGTCACGGCTCCTTTTCGACCAGATTCCTTAATGATTTGGGCCTCACGAGGAGCATTGTTGGCATTAAGCAGATTGTGAGGGATCCCTTCGCGCAAGAGAAGATTCGAATAAAGAATTGACATCTCAACCGATCCGGCAAAGACCAGGATCGGATTGCCCTTTTCGTGGACTTTCTTCACATAGTCCAAGGAAGCCACGATTTTTTCCGGCAAGGTTTGGTAGATTTCATCCGGCAAATCCTTACGGATTTTCCTGCGATTGGTTGGAATCTTGATCACTGACATGGCATAGGTATCAAGAAACTCTGCTTCAGCGACCTTCCCAGTCCCTGTCATGCCTCCTAACTTTCGAAACATCTTAAAGAGGTTTTGATAGGTAATCGAAGCCATGGCCCGTGTTTCCTGAGTTAGCTTGAGACCTTCCTTGGCTTCAATCGCCTGATGGAGTCCTCCTTGCAAGCGGGTCATTTCCATCAAACGTCCTGTTGCCTGGTCTAGCAAGACAATCTCATCTTGTCCTTCGACATTAGGATGGATAACATAGTCCTTGTCCTTAATAAAGTTTTTATTAGCTTGAAGGGCCAGGCTGATATGGCGGACCAAATCGCGGTATTGAGGATCATAAAGGTTGGGAATGGCTAAGAAGGATTCCGCTGCATGAGCCCCTTTTCGAGTCAACCAAACCCGTTTCTTTTCTTCGTCAAACTTGAAATCTTCCCCCTCCTTGAAAGTCTGGATCAGGGTATCGATAATTCCATACAGGTTGGATTGAACACGAGGAGAACCAGAAATAATCAAGGGTGTCTGAGCACTATCTAGAAGCACCGAATCAATCTCATCGACAATGGCGTAATTGAAGTCTGCCAAAAATTGGCCATCAACAGAAGCCGTCAAGTTCTCTGTTAGATAGTCAAAACCTAGGCTAGTATTAGTCGTATAGATGACGTCTGATTGGTAAATCTCACGTTTGACTTCTGGATCTAATTCTTCGTCTTCGGATTGTTTCAAAGGCACGCCGACAGTCAAACCCAAGAAACGATACACCTGTCCCATTTCTTCCGCATCCCGGGTTGCCAAATAGGTATTGGTCGTAATGACCATAACCCCTTTGCCCTCTAGGGCATTGAGATAAACAGGCATGGTCGCTGTTAAGGTTTTTCCTTCACCGGTATTCATCTCAGCAACATTGCCCTGGTGCAGGACGATTCCTCCCATGACTTGGACGTCATAAGGAAACATACCCAAGACCCGTTTATCCGCTTCCCGCGCAACGGCAAATGCTTCCGGCAAGAGATCATCCAAGGTCTCGCCCTCTGCTAGACGTTCCCGAAATTCTACAGTCTTCTCCTGCAGTTGACGATCCGTCAAACGGGCGATCGCATCCTTCCAGCTATTGACTTCTTTTAAGATTTTTTTGATGTTTCTTAATTTAACGTAATCCAATGTGATCCTCTTTTTTTGCAGTTTTGTTCGTCTATTCGAGAACTTCTGCTCCCTCAGACGATATTGGTTGAATAGTGAAATAGTGGAAGGTAAACTCTTGTAAGCCTGCACTAAGCAAGCGTACTTCATAGGCATAGGCTTGATCTGGATAGGTAAAGGACAAGCGTCCTTCTGCGGTTACGCGACGGCCAACAACCTCTCCAAAACGATCTTTGAAGACAATTTCTACCATAACGGTATGAGTGGGAGTCGCTTCCATCGTGATCACCAGCTCATACTCTTGCTCTCTTTTGAGCAGCGGTAGACTAGGAATTTGGCGGTTCTTCCCGAAATTTGTTTGCGAATACCAGGTTTTCAGCACTTGACCAGACGGCATGAGGGAATTTTGAAACTGAACACCTCCTTGGGCAGTCGCCTGAATGGTCGACCCCCAAAGATAATCAGCTAACACGAGATCTCCCCAGTAGATGCGTCTACTGTCATTTTGTTTGATGTTTATCATTGGTTTCTTCCAAAGTCTCTTTCCATGATTTCTTTGTACTGGGTCACAAACCATTCAATGATCGGACCACTCGCATCATTGTGTCGACCGGAACGGCTGGTACTGATAATACGAACCGGCAATGCATACAAGGCCTCTAAAATATCGGGATAGGCTTTTTGATCATAGTCATCATCCCGCATATAAGCAAGGGCTAGAATCGTATTCTTGAAGTCTGCTTGATGGAAGCGATCCCAGAAACGTTGATTGAGCTGGCTAATCCCTTCTTGTGACACTTGACCGATAATCAACTGCATCATATCTAGAGATGTTCCAAACTCATCTGGACGTCTAAATTTCAGGTTGGCAGCGACATCCCCCAGGTTGACAATGGGTTTTCCAACCAAGATGGCATGAGGAGAATAGAGAGCTCCATAATAGAGAGCCCCAAAGGTCCCCATAGACAAGCCCGAAAAATTCATATCTTTTGGTTCAAAGCCAAGCAAGTCCAACTGCTGATCAATAAAGGCAGTAATCTGATCTTCCAGCTCTTTTGAGCCCATATAGAAGGAGCCTCCTTCTAGTCTTGGGTCAGAAAAGAGAATAAAGGGACTGCCCATATCTCGCATCATTTTAAAGCCTTCGAACCCTTCGGCCGGACGATACCCAGAAAAGTAAATATTTAAAGGTGGCTTCATATCACCTGGATGAAAATAGGCAAAAATTTCTTGGCGCTTGTGGTCCCGCAGAGTCTGAGCTCCTACCGTCATGCCTCCTAAAGGGCCATGGGACAGGCGCTTGTGTAGAGCTCCTATCGTAAGAGCCCCCTCTCCTTTTGCTTCCAGCGAGAAGGCAAGGTAATAAGGTTCTGCTCCGTCTAATTCCAGCGGAGTCTGCATCTCTTCTTCTGAAAAGACGGCATCTTTGACCCAATCCCCTAGACCTCCCCTGCGGTAAAATTGAATCCGCAATTGCAGCTGACAACTGGGATCTTTTTCGTATTCCAACCAAAAATTGATAGGGCGACTAGCGTCATACACATAATTGTAGACCCACTGAACAATCGGCGTAAACTCTTCCCCGTATGCTCCATCAAGCTTAAGGAAATGTTGCCCCAAGACTGTTTGCCGGCCAGCAAAGTCAGGTCTCACCTGCAGATCACCAACCATAAAGGAATCCCCATATTGATTGTCATATAAAAAGCGCTCTATAACATAAAGAAACTGGGGCTTGTTTGAGAAATTCCACGGCCTTGCTTGCTTAAGCGTTAAGAGGTGGGCCAACTCTTCAGAAGGCGTCTCTAGCTGATGGCTGTCATCATAAAACACAGTATAAGGTTGAAAACAGGTCAGGTCTCCTCCTAAAGCCAACAAGTCTTCTGGCTTCTCCAGAATCAGGGCTTTAAATTTTGAGATTTCCTCTTCTTCCATATAGTCTTTGAGAGATGGAAGAGCCGTCACCTGAAAAAAGTGCCAGCCAAGTCCAGCTGGAAGGTCCACTTGATCTTGCCAGTTGCTCGAGCCGATTTGGAGAATATGGGTTAATTGTTGTTTCCTATCCATGACGTTCTCTCATCCATCCTTCCCACTTCTCGATCAAGCGTTGACCGGTGTATTCTTGAATTTTTTCGATTGAGTAGATCAAGGCTTCATTCCAAGGCTTTAATTCCAGTAAAAAGTGCGTCAATGCCTTGTCCAATTCCTTGTCGCCTTTGGATAAGACATAGCCATTTTTCAAGTGATCCACATATTCAGTTTGGACGCAGTTGACCTGTGGAATTCCCGCAGAAATCCCTGCGATCTGCGTGTAGAGATTAGGTTCCTCACTTAAATCGACGATCAAGCGTGTTTTTTCTAATTCCTGAATAATGTCATTTTCATTTGAAAAATTCTTGACCACAAAACGGTAGTCTGGTGCGTCTTGTACAGACTGCTCATCAATGATCTGGTTTTCCCCGAGGCCTGCTGGCTGAGTTGGAGTTTGAATGGTATGCAAGGCCATCTCGCTTGACACGAGCTCTTCTAATTGTTGCTCCAGTTCCTTCACTCTTTCAGCAGCCCCATTGTAAAATGCAAAGACCACTTCAAACAAGGGGTGTTGCGCCAACACTTCCAAGACTTTCTTCAGTTGTTTTCGAGTTGGCAGGGCCTGCTCATCCACATAATAGTAGATCTTCGACTCCTTTCGCTCCTGACTGGAACCCAACCGAAGCCGGGAATCAAAAGAAGTGATCCGGTGCGTCTTTCGAGCCAGGCTGGGCGATAAGGCTACGATCGCTTCCTTGGTCTTTTCACTATCCGTAATCAAGAGCTGGGCATCAATCATGTCAAAATAGAGTGCAAAGTCTTCGGCTGACAAGGGCTGGCGATCTCCATAAAAAGAAAGAACTTTCTTAACGCTACTGGCTGTATCTTGGATAAAGGCGAGATTAGCTGGATGAGCTGCAAGGACCAATTGGTCGCGTCCAGGTACCAAGTTCGCCAACCGCTCCTTCATCTTTTCAGCAACAACTTCGCCCATATTGGCATAGCTTTCTTTTTTGAAGACATTGAAAAAGACTTCATTGACCATGACAGCCTGACTTTCTTCTGTCAGCACTTCTCTTAAGATCCATTGCCCATCAAAACGCAGGTACTCTTGGAAATAAGGCTGTCCTTCATGGTAGTAGATCCTACTGGAGACAAAACCACGGTCATCTAGGTACTCGATATAGAGGATCTTGTCCTCTTTATAACGGGTTAGCGAGAGGATATTCCCATCGATCCCCATCTCCATCGACGCAAGATGCTTGCCATTTTTAAAAGCAAGGGCCAAAAAAGGAGTGTAAGAAAATGTCGTCTCTGGGGGCCATTCCATATCCTGTAACTGGACAGGACGCATGGCTAAATCAGACGGAACCCCTTGCAGGTCATCAAAAATCGAGAGCACATCTGTCTCAAGTAAATCTTGACGGTGTAAAAAATAGCGCAACTGAGGACTATAGTGAGGCAACAATAAGATCCGATCCATTCCTGCTTCTTGAAAAATACGAACTTGATTAATGGTATCGTCAAATTCAATGGACTCTCGCATCCAGTACCAAGGGGTAGCTGTTTGCTGCCAGATGCGGTCCGTTCCATACCAGGCTGGTACAAAATAATACATGGTGACTCCTAGAATATTCTTGTATAACGTTGATTGACACGAAGGGCACGGATTTCTTCTCGAATATTGTAAATCATTCCGACAAACATAAGAAAAGTCCCTGGGATCATGGTCAGGCGCAAGAGTTCCTTATCCCATAACAAGACAGAAAAAGGAAGGGCGGTAAAAAGGATCAAATACAGGGTTCCAAAAACCGTCAAACGCAGCACAATTCCATTGATATAGTGGCGAGTGTCTGCTCCAGGATAGATATGGTCGATATACTCTGAAGCCTTCATCATTTTGTCCGCAATTTCTTCGCCATTGACATTGACAAAAGCAAAGGCAAAAGAGAGAATCCCAATCATGAGAATGTAGAGAAGAATCCACATGGGATCTCCCATCACCAAATGCTTGGCTAACTGAGCAGCCCATTTAGCATTGGAATTCATAGACAAGATCAAGAGCATGGCATACTGTGGAATGGACACCAGGGTCATGGCATACATGAAAGGCATGCCACCAGCCGGGTTGAGCTTGATATCCAAAAAGGTATAACTCTTGAGATCATTATGAATCCCCAATTTATTGACAGGGATTTGATACTTGGCGTACTCTACAAGGACAGCAACAAATACAAATAAGAAGAGGAAAATCACAGCTACAAGATAGGCGATAGGTGGGATATTATTGACATTTGAAAGGGTCTGCATCACGTCTTCTGGAAGGTAGAGGACCATACCAGCCATCATGATGACCACCGAACTTCCAAGTCCCAAGGCCGCATTTAGATCGGATAGCCAAACCAAAAAGAAGGCACCTGCCACCATAATCATGGTATTGACCGTAATGACAAGTCCAGAGTGCAAGCCTGTCTTCAAAGGCAAATACATGGCCACAGCCAGGGACTGGACAATCGCAAGCGCCAAGGTCACGTACATCTTTCGACGCTCCACAATCTCTGAGCTGGTTTTTTCGAGGTTAAAGCGTTTTGAAACGGTAAACATCCGCCATAAAATCATAGAGGACATCCAAGGAGAAAGGCCGATCGAAAAGATAGACATGCCACGGAGATTTCCTCCCATCACAGCACTTGAGAGCTGCAAGCCAGTTGCCGTCCCTTCGTTGAGTCTCAAGACCTTAGACAGGTCCACAAAAGGCAGGGAAATTTTACTTCCCAAAACATAAATAAAGACGAAAAAAATCGTCCAACAAAATCGCTTTCCTATTTCAGATCGTTTTAACATTTCTTTTTAAACTTTCTCTTCCACTCGTTGACTCCTCCATCTCGGAAATGAGCCTCTAAATCTATGCTGTACAGGCATTTTATCTCAACTTATTTTACCATAATTTGCGACGTTTCCAAACTCATTTGTCACTAATCTTTGATAATATTTCAAATGAACCATTTGGTACCGATTTCAATAAAAAATTCTCCAGATAATGATCTGAAGAATCTTGTTTGAGATGATCTTACTCCCCTAAAGCCATCAAGGCATCGACAAATAATTTCTTTGTAAAATAGCCATTGCGAACCAAGTAAGAAGTGTATTGGGCTTTTTGAACCATTTGAGCGTACTCTTCTTCTGTACATTCTTGGACCAAACGATTGGCTTCTTCGAGACTAGACGCTACAAATCCCAGCCCTTTTTCTTGGATATAATCCACATTTGATACATAATCTGGCACGACTACCGGAAGACCCGCTGATAGATAGGTCGATAATTTGTAGGAAATATTTTCCTTGTAGTAATCCCTCTCCTCCTCTGGATGCTCTGAATTTCCCCAGACAAGACCGAAACCACCTTTGGAAAGCTCTAAAAGCAACTCCTGCTTGGTATGCCATCCTTCCATATGAACCTTAGTATAATCGACTCCTTCAACTGGCTCTGCATAGACATGAATCGGTGTATCATATTTCCATTCAATAATATGGGGGAAGCGTGAAGGATTACCTGAAAAGATTAGTTTTTTCTCAAATTGGGGAGTATAGAGATCCAAACTGTGGGTCAAGTCCCATAATTTTTGGACGACAAATTTCTTCACAATCAGGCCTTCTGACACCAGGTGGCGGTACATCTGCTCTGACGGGACGATCACCAGATCGCTCTGATTGTACATATCGATGTATGCAGGCAGAAGATCGTAATTGCTTTCAAACATGAGTGGTGGGACATCATGGATGAACATGACTAGCTTGGTTTGAAGAAGTTTTAATTTATCAACTAAACGGCGATCCCACTCAATCCCATTCCATGAAGGAGATTGCACAAAGACAATATCTCCAAAAGCAACACTCGCCAAAATCCCATCCATTCGCGAATTCAGTTCGCCCTCTGGTTCATTGCTATGATCATAGAAATAGATCCCTAATTCGTTCACTCCCAATTCACGCACCACATTCATGATATCGTTTTGGGCCATCAAGGCTACGCTCTGAGGAGACTGCCCGAATAAATTTGTAAAATGGATTTTCATCTCTTCCCTCTAACTGTTCGTTCAATTTCAAATTTCGTGAAATCACAAGGAGAAAAGGGCTCCGATCCTCTTTGGCCTGTATTCTTCTCCATCTATTTCGCGAAAACTTCCTCATTCATTATAACACATCCCTCTCTTCTTTCACATCTCCAACAACTAAAAGACCATCTCTCGGCGATGAGAGACGGCCTTTTTAGTTCACATGGACTAGTGGCTATCTTTTTTACGGAAGCCTAGGAGAGCGAATCCTGATAAGAGGATGGAAACTCCTGTGGCAAAAATACCAGATGAAGTCCTTCCTCCTGTCTCTGGTAGAGAAGGAGCAACCTTGTCTTGACTAGAAGCCAGACGTGCTGGTTCAGTCTTGGTCTCAGAAACTGAGTGAGACAAGCTAGAGGAAGCCATTACCGGTTCCGTAGCAGACCTTCCGCTTGAGAAGTTTCTCGCATAAGACACCTTGACAGATCTTGAAACAGGCTGTGATTCGGATTGGTTAGCAGACATTGAAGCTTGAGATTGCGATTCAGACTGACTTGCTGAAATTGAAGCTTGGAGCAAGGACTCAGATTGACTTACCGAAAGTGATTCTTGGGCTTGTAACTCAGACTGACTTGCGGAAAGTGATTCTTGAACCAACGACTCTGATTGACTTGCTAAAGCTGATTCTCGAACCTGTGATTCAGATTGGTTCGCTAAAATCGAGGCTTGGACTTGCAATTCCGACTGGCTTGCTAAAATCGAAGCTTGAACCAACGATTCAGACTGACTCGCGGAAATAGAGGCTTGGACCAATAATTCTGATTGACTCACAGAAAGCGATTCTTGGACTTGCAATTCAGACTTGCTTGCTGAAAGTGATTCTCGAACCAAGGATTCAGATTGGCTTGCTGAAAGTGATTCTCGAACCAAGGATTCAGATTGGCTTGCCGAAACCGAAGCTTGGACCAAGGACTCAGACTGGATTGCCGAAATCGATTCTCGTACTTGCGACTCTGACTGACTCTCTGAGGCCGATTCAGAAAGTTTCTCGCTCATCGAAACAGACTGAGACAAGGAAGCCAGTTGAGAAACTACTTCCTTCGATCCAACGGCTGATGTCGACTGCGATTGGGACAAAGAAGTTGATTTGGATGCTACATCAGACAACGATTCGGATTGACTCGCAGAAAGCGATTCTTTATCCTGTGACTCAGACTGACTTACTGAAACCGAAGCTTGAACCAACGACTCTGACTGACTCGCCAAAATTGATTCTTGAACCAACGATTCTGATTGACTCGCTGAAACCGAAGCTTGAACTTGGGATTCGGATTGGCTTGCCGAAACCGAAGCTTGGATCAGCGACTCAGATTGACTTACGGAAGCCGAAGCTTGAACTTGTGACTCAGATTGACTCGCGAAAATTGATTCTTGAACCTGCGATTCTGATTGACTTGCGGAAATCGAAGCTTGAACCAACGAATCCGATTGACTTGTCGAAACCGATTTTTTAACCAACGATTCTGACTGACTTGCGGAAATTGATTCTTGAACTTGTGATTCTGATTGGCTCGCTGAAGTTGAAGCTTGAACCTGTGACTCAAATTGACTTACCGAAATCGAAGCTTGAACCAAGGACTCGGACTGGCTTGCCGAAACCGAAGCCTGAACTTGTGATTCAGATTTGCTTGCTGAGATTGAAGCTTGAACCAACGATTCTGACTGACTCGCTGAAGTCGAGGCTTTAATTAACGATTCAGATTGACTTGACGAAACCGAAGCTTGGACTTGCGATTCGGACTGGCTCGCTGAAGTCGAGGATTGAGCTTGTGACTCTGATTGACTCGCCGAAGTCGATGCTTGGACTTGCGATTCGGATTGACTCGCTGAAGTCGAAGCTTGAACTTGCGACTCTGACTGACTCGCGGAAATTGATTCTTTAACCAACGACTCAGATTGACTTACGGAAGCCGAAGCTTGAACTTGTGACTCTGATTGGCTTGCGGAAATTGAAGCTTGGACTTGGGATTCAGATTTGCTTGCCGAAACTGAAGCTTGAACCAACAACTCAGATTGACTTACCGAAATCGAAGCTTGGACTTGAGATTCGGACTGGCTCGCTGAAGTCGAGGATTGAGCTTGTGACTCAGATTGACTCGCTGAAGTCGAAGCTTGAACCAACGATTCGGACTGGCTTACTGATGTTGAAGCTTGGACTTGCGACTCTGACTGACTCGCAAAAACCGAAGCTTGAACCAAGGACTCTGACTGGCTTGCTGAAATCGATGCTTGGACTTGCGATTCTGACTTGCTGGCAGAAACCGAAGTTTGGACTTGAGATTCGGATTGACTTACCGAAATCGATGCTTGGACTTGCGATTCGGACTGGCTCGCTGAAGTCGAGGATTGAGCTTGTGACTCTGATTGACTCGCCGAAGTCGATGCTTGGACTTGCGATTCGGATTGACTCGCTGAAGTCGAAGCTTGAACTTGCGACTCTGACTGACTCGCGGAAATTGATTCTTTAACCAACGACTCAGATTGGCTTGCCGAAATCGATGCTCGGACTTGCGATTCAGATTGACTTACTGAAATCGATTCTTTAACCAACGATTCGGACTGGCTCGCTGAAGTTGAGGCTTGAACCTGTGACTCAGATTGACTTACCGAAATCGAAGCTTGTACTTGAGATTCGGATTGACTTATCGAAGTCGAAGCTTGAACCAACGATTCTGACTGGCTTGCCGAAACCGAAGCTTGAACCAACGACTCAGATTGACTTGCTGAAGTCGAAGCTTGAACCAACGATTCTGACTGGCTTACTGATGTTGAAGCTTGAACCAACGACTCAGATTGACTTACCGAAACCGAAGCTTGAACTTGTGACTCTGATTGGCTCGCAGAAACCGAAGCTTGTACTTGCGACTCTGATTGGCTCGCAGAAACCGAAGCTTGTACTTGCGACTCGGATTGACTCGCTGAAATCGAGGCTTGAACTTGTGACTCTGATTGGCTTGCTGAAATCGATGCTAGAACCTGCGACTCAGACTGGCTCACTGAACGTGATTCTCGGACTTGTGATTCAGATTGACTTACTGAAATCGATTCTTTAACCAAGGATTCCGACTGATTTGCGGAAATTGAAGCTTGGACTTGGGATTCAGATTTGCTTGCCGAAATCGATTCTCGTACTTGCGATTCGGATTGACTCGCTGAAACCGAAGCTTGTACTTGTGACTCTGATTGGCTTGCCGAAATCGATTCTCGTACTTGCGATTCGGATTGACTCGCTGAAGTCGAAACTTGAACTTGCGACTCTGATTGGCTTGCTGAAATCGATGCTAGAACCTGCGACTCAGACTGGCTCACTGAACGTGATTCTCGGACTTGTGATTCAGATTGACTTACTGAAATCGATTCTTTAACCAAGGATTCCGACTGATTTGCGGAAATTGAAGCTTGGACTTGGGATTCAGATTTGCTTGCCGAAATCGATTCTCGTACTTGCGATTCGGATTGACTCGCTGAAACCGAAGCTTGTACTTGTGACTCTGATTGGCTTGCCGAAATCGATTCTCGTACTTGCGATTCGGATTGACTCGCTGAAGTCGAAACTTGAACTTGCGACTCTGACTGACTCGCGGAAATTGATTCTTTAACCAACGACTCTGACTGACTTGCTGAAGTCGATTCTCGTACTTGCGACTCTGACTGACTCGCGGAAATCGATTCTCGGACTTGTGAATCAGATTGACTTGCTGAAGTCGAGGCTTGAATCTGTGACTCAGACTGGCTTGCGGAAATTGAAGCTTGGACTTGTGATTCAGATTGGCTTGCCGAAACTGATTCTTTAACCTGTGACTCTGACTGACTTACTGAAATCGATTCTCTAACCTGTGACTCAGACTGACTTACAGAAACCGAAGCTTGAACCAAGGACTCTGATTGGCTCATAGAAATAGATCGTGATACGAGCACTGTAGATTCGCTTGTAGAGACAGATAGCGATAAGGATTCAGAAGATTCACTCACTGCCAGCGACTGATTTTTTGAATTAGCTTCTGACTGTGATCGAGAGGCAGACTCAGAGGTTGGTGACTCACTCTCTGAGATAGACGCTGAAATCGAGAAACTTTGCGATTGTGAGGCAGATTCTGACGGTTTCATTCTCCGATAATAATAAGTGGTACTGATTAATGGGTATGGGACTACATATTTTTTGATTGTTTGTTTGAAGTTAGAGAAGCCGTCTGCTCCGTGAGGCTTCGCATCCTCTCCTACAATCATGGTTGAATTATTACTAACAGACGGTGAGCGTGGAAGTTCCGTGAATGGTTTTGGAACTGTATATTCGATCCCTGTTTTCTCATCTGTATAAGTAACCGTCTCCTTAGTAGAGAACCATCCCGTAATATCCAACTCTAAATGTTGTTCATCTATCCGTCTTGGTGTCACATTCAGGAAGTAATCCTTGTTTTGACTTTCAACCCTACGGGTTCCACCTAAATCAGTAAGATTATCCGTACGATCCTGATTAAAGTCTTTTTCATAAACAAGTGTATAAACATTAGTCACTTGAGTATTGCCTAAATCGCCACTACTAACATCATGAATTTTAGAAGGATCTAAAACATAGTAGCGAAGTGAATAATCACCATTCTGATTCAACTGGACAACTTCACTTTTAATGAAATGCTCACGCGCATCACCTAGTAATTCAATTGTTGACTTTCCATTCTTACTATTATCAAATACCCCACTTTTCCAATTTGGAGATATATTTCTTGCTGCAACTTGTACGTAACCTGGGAATTCGCGCGGATTTGAAGCCGTATAGTGTTGGCCTTCCAACCCATAGATTTTATATTCCATTAACGCTCTTTCTCTTCCCGTTGGTTGGTACTCTGTAGTGTAGGGATCAGCATAGGGATCAACTTCTCTATAAAATGTTGATTGTTGCCCTACCATAGAGGGAATTTTGATACGAGGATACGTTAGAATTAATTTTCCTTGATTCGAAGGCTCCATGACATCATAAATACTCCGGAACAAGACAGCTTGATCCGGAATAACTTGCGTCACAATTCCAAAAGTCGCGTTATCTTCAGAAGGTATCGAATTGTAAACCCTGTTTCCAAGTGGAGCTTCACCAATCAATATTTCTTTTGGTAGTTGGATCTCTTCTCCCGTTCTACTTGGAGATACTGTTTGTGAAAAAATCTCTGCCCCATCTGATTTCCGAACAATACGGAAATAAACATCCATTCCTTTACGTTTGTCTGGGGCTATTTCACTGGTATCAATCGACATAGTCGCATAGTAACCGAGCGAGTTTCCTTGTTTATTTACAAATTCCCAAATTCCAAATGTATAGCGATGCAAGTAGGGGTTATCTGCATACATTTTAAGTTCTTCAGGTGTAAGCTTTAAAGCATCTTTATCAAGATGAGGATCTTTAAGATAACCTGGTGTATCAAGAGTGGGGTCTTCTACACTGGCACCGTTTGGATCATCTGGATTGGGTTTTATGCTTAAAATATCAGGTTCAGTATAGACTTCCTCATAAATTGGAGACAATTGAGCTGAGATAGCTGGTTTCCCATTTACATTGGAATTTCCCACAAAGCCTGCAGCTGTTAAGGTGGTCATCATCTCGTCAACCGCTTTGCCCAAACGATCGCGTTGCTCAGCATAAGCTTGCGCACTGGCATTTGTGTGGATCAAACGATAGCTAGTCGCTACTTCCGATTGTAGCTTATTGATGACTGCTTCCAAAGCTGCCTTACGCTCAGGCACTGGTATCTGAGTAGCGTATTTCCCTGCGATTTGTTGGAGTAGATCTGCTTCAGAAGCGTTTTGTTCCAATAGGGGCGCTTCATCTGTAGTCGCTGGTTCATCTACCGCAGATTCTGAAGCTAGAACTTGTGTGGATTCACTAGAAACGCTTGACAAACTGGTAGATTCTTGCCCACTGATGGAAATAGAAGTCGTTTCACTCATAGAGAGCGAATGGCTAGCCGATTCAGAAAGACTTGTGGAGGTTGATAGAGAAGCGGAGGCAGAATCTAGCGAGGATGTCTTAGAAAGAATTACGCTATCTGCTTCTACCAATGTCTCTTTTTTAGTTTCAGACACAGTCGGCGCAAGAGATGCCACTTCTTCTGCTTGAGCCGTCGTAGCCACAACAGCTCCTCCAAATACAGTTCCTACAGCAACCAAGCCTTTTAATAACTGTTGGCCATCTTTATGAAGACGACCACAATCTTCTGGAACTTCTGCATTGACCATCTCTTCTACTTGCCCCCGAACCACACGAAAAAGTCCTAGAGCAGCAGTTGATGCCCGAAGCCAATTTTTACCTGATTTAATTAATTTAAAGCGAACGACACGATCCGTTTCCCGAAAGTTTCCCTTTGCACGCTTAAATTGCATGATATACCCCTTGTACTCATATAATCTAGTTACTATTATTATACAAGAATGCTATGTAGATTCAAGTAATTTGTTACCAAAAGCAAATATATTTCTGTAGCCGCTTTCACATTTCATGAAAAGTTTCATCATTCTTTCAATTCTTTTGCAAGGCACTCAAAAAGGCTGGACAAGTGTCCAACCTTCGCTAGATAATTGAAGTTACTTCCCCACTAGATCACTAATCTTTTTGTTTTCGTAGGGCTAGAAGGGATAGCCCCGTGAGACAGGCAACCACTCCTGCTACAAAGTGACTCGTCTCTGCCGTCCCCGTTTTTGGAAGCAGAGCTTCTGAGTGAGGATGGCACAGCTCTTCACTCGCTGGGATTATTGAGGAAGATAGGCTCCATGAAACACTGGTATCCGAGCTACGAGACACTGATTCACTAGAAGAGACAACATTGCTCGATGATTCGATCACTAGTTGTGATTGGCTAAATGACTGAGAAGCACTAACTGTGTCAGAGGTTGAGGTCAATTCAGACAACGGTAAAGATTCTGAAATTGACATAGAATGGCTTGTTGAGCCTGAGACTGAAATACTGGCCGATGTTGAGGCCGAGTCAAATAAGGACAATGACGCAGAATTTGAAGCGAATTCAGAGATCAAAATGGACTCTGAGGTGCTCACTGAGACTGAGTCATTGACTGAGGCTGAAGCTCGGACAGATTCAACCATTGACTCTGAGACAGACAAAGACTCCGAAACTCTTTCAGAAAACGATGAACTTCTAGATTCAGATGTTGAAACCGATTCTAAAGTTGAGATTGAGAGCGAATCAGAGCTGCTCACTGAATCTGAAACACTGACTGAATCTGAATAAGAGAGCGATTCTGACGACGATAATGATGTTGAATTTGAAACGGATTCAGAGCTTAAGATTGACTCTGAGGTACTTACTAATACAGATGCACTAACCGATTCAGAGATACGTGCTGATTCAGATACTGAGACGGATTCGGAATGCGAGATTGAGCCTGAAGCAGAGACGCTCACTGAATCAGAAACCGAAACTGAAATTGATTCACTTTCCTGGACAGAAGTGCTCTGAGACTCTGAAACTGACAAGCTTACTGAGGTTGAAGCACTATCCAAAGCGTATTCACTTCCAGATTCAGATAATGAGACCGACTCGGAGTGCGAGATCGAACCTGAAACAGATTCGCTTACTGAATCTGAAACACTGACTGATGCTGAATAAGAGAGCGATTCTGACGACGATAATGACACAGAATTTGAAACGGATTCAGAACTTACGATTGACTCTGAGGCACTTACTGAGACTGACTCGGAATGAGAGATCGAGCCTGAATCAGAGATGCTTACTGAATCTGAAACTGAGGTTGAACTAGACTCACTCTCCTGAACAGAAGTGCTCTCAGATTCAAAAAATGAAGAGCTTACTGAGGTTGAAGTACTATCCGAAGCGGATTCACTTACTGATTCCGATACGGAGACCGACTCAGAGTGCGAAATCGATCTTGAAACAGAGATACTTGCTGAATCTGAAACACTGGCTGATCCTGAATAAGAAATCGATTCAGACGATGAAAATGATGCCGAGGCAGAACTTGAAATCAACTCTGAGGCACTTACTGATTCAGATGTACTTGCCGATTCAGAGAAGGATCTAGATACTGAAACAGAAAGGGATTCACTCCTAGATTCAGACACTGAGACCGATTCGGAGTGCGAAATCATTCCTGAAACAGAGATACTTACCGAATCTGAAACCGAGGTCGAACTAGACTCACTCTCCTGAACAGAAGTGCTCTGACACTCTGAAACTGAAGAGCTTGCTGAGGTTGACACACTAATCGAAACAAATACACTTGCTGATTCAGAGACCGAGGCAGAAAGGGATTCGCTCCTAGATTCAGACACTGAGACCGATTCGGAGTGCGAAATCATTCCTGAAACAGAGATACTTACTGAATCTGAAACTGAGGTTGAACTAGACTCACTCTCCATCACCGAAGTGCTCTCATATTCAGAAAATGAAGAGCTTGCTGAACTCAAAACCGAAGTTGAACTAGACTGACTTTCACTCTCCATCACCGAAGTATTCTGGGATTCAGAAACTGATGCACTTGCCGATTCTGACCTTAAAATGGATTCTGAAATTGATTCAGACAGGGACTCGGAGACTGAGGCAGATTCAGAACCAGACTGGCTGTTCAACAGGGACGCTCTCACTGCCTCAGAAATGAATACAGATTCTGAGGCAGTGAGAGAAACAATGGCACTGGTTGAAGCCGACTGGGATGTAGCAACCGATTCCAATTGACTAGTCGAAAGAGAGACGGATTGACTGAATTCCGACGAATCCATGGTCACTGCTACATAATTACTGGCAGCTGAATAGACGAGACGATCCCCATATAAGACCTGAATTTTCGCATTCACTCCTCCTGACTGCAAGGGAACGGTAGGAACCACTATCGCCCGACCTGAAGCGTCAGCCACTGCTGTTCCGACTGCTTCCTCATTGTTGTACAAAACAACGGTTGATCCAGGCTTCGCTCCCGTTACAGTTACAGGCGTTTGGGTATTAGCTTTTTCCAACAATCTTGTCATGACTGTTGGCGCTGGTAAAGCTTTCACAGGCACCGGCAGATCACTATCCGTGTTGTCTTTAAAAGTAATCCTCACCACACCTGATGCTGAAACTGAATAACTCTTGAAATCTTTTGAGCCTACGATTCTCGGATTGGAAGATCGAAACGCTTCCCACACCTGATCTTTTTCAGCCTGGTCCAGATTGTTGGGATCATTGACAACGACTTCTGTCGTCACAGCCCTAATTGGGTTACGAATTCCATCATTTTGGAGCAAAACTTTAATACGGAAAGAGCGATCAATAAACTGATTATTGGAGTTCGTGAAACGAACAGTAATCCGATAGGTTTTCCCAGGCTCCACAATTTCGGTACTACCTACTCTCCCTTCAATCAACATAGGTGCAAAGGCAGACTTCAAGGTCGCATTTGGCACCAAGACACCATCGACCCGCTCACTATTAGGAGCATAGCCCATATAAGTCAGGATAAGGCCACCATTACGCTCTCTCACAATATATTGCAGCTTGATAGGATCTGAATTATAAGCTGTGATCACATGATCATTTCCCGGTCCACTCATGAAAAATGGTGCACGAAAAGCATGTTCATTCGTTATCACGCTACCTGTCCGAGGGTCACGCTGACCAGATGTCGCACGCAGCACCGCATTGGCTAAGCGATTGCGAGCGATCTTTGCTTGGCTTTCCACTGCATCCATTTGAATTGCTGGATTGGACAAACCTGTTCGAATAGCTTCTAAAGCCAGATCGCCATTCTCAATCGCAGTTTCCGTCCCAGGGATTTCCAAAGCTTGCTCACGATAGGTGTACAAATCCAAGGCCAAGGCTTGGAGACGCTGCACTTGCTCATCTGAACGCTGAGTTGGTGCTTCAGCTACGTTCTCAATCGGTTCCGTAGGCAATTCAGATGAAAATTGACTGGTAACATGAGATTCACTCAAAGAAATTGACTGAGTTGAAGAACCACTTTCGCTAGTTGTCTCTAAAAGCGAGACAGATGCACTCATAGATTGACTCGCTGACAATGACTCCGAAGCAGCAGTCGTCCCCAGGACAAGGCTATCAGAACCAACTAGACCCGTTGATAGATTGGTCTCAGATTCAATCCCTACTTCCCCACCATTTTCCTCAGCAACCACTGGATTAGCAAGAGTTGTCGCCCCTGCAAGAGCACCCAGAGCCACAATTCCTTTCAAGAAAGAACTAGGAGCAGGCTGGCATACTGATTCGAAAGGTTCACACGTATTAGCATGAGGAACACGAAAAAGCCCCAACTGCGAGATGGACGCTCGCACCCAAGTTTTTCCCGATTTGATCAATTTAAAGCGCGTGATCCGCTCCGTTTCGCGAAACTCCCCTTTCAAACGTTTAAAAAACATGCCTGCTCCTTAAAAATAAGATATCGAGTTATTATACACCAATTTTGACAAAAAAGTAACTAATTAAGACTAATTTTTTATTTGAAAAAAGCCAAAAAGAGAACCCTAAGGCTCTCTTTCTGGAATCCTTTTTCATGTCCCACATACATGAAATGACCGGATGAAATGATAGTCGAAGATTATTTTTCTTCTTTTTTGCGACGTCCAAGTGCTGCAACGCCAGCAACCCCTGCAACTGCTCCAAGAATAGCTGTTGCTACAGATCCAGTTTCACCAGTATTTGGAAGTTGTTCAAGAGCTGGAGCTGGTTGAGCTGGTTGCTCAGGAACTGGGTTCACTGGAGTATTTGGTGTTGGATCCATTGGTTTATTAGGTGTTGGATCTACAGGAGTATTTGGTGTTGGAGTTGGTGGTACTGGAGTGTTTGGAGTTGGAGTTGGTGGTACTGGAGTATTTGGTGTTGGAACGTTTGGAGTTTTCACAAGTTTGTAGACGTAAGTGACGTTCTTATCACCTTCGATCACTTTACCTGTAGTTGGATCAGTTGTCGTTAAGTGACCTTCACCATCAACTTTACCTACTGGGTAGTTACCTTGTGGTACCAATTCGTAAACTTTACCATCTGGAGTCACGATTGTCTTAGGACGATTATCCGCAACTGTATCGTAATCTTTACCTACTGGTTGGTTAGATTCGTCTGTAACAGAACGTTTGATCGTGTTACCATTTTCATCTACGTAGTGAACGTAAACGTTACCCTTAGGTTGTGCTGGTTGTTCTTTAAGTTTGTAGATGTAAGTTACGTCTTTACGTCCTTCAACCACTTTACCTGTTGTAGCGTCTGATGACTCAAGGTGACCTTGTCCATCAACTTTACCTACAGTGTAGCTACCTGCTGGTACCAATTCATAGGTCTTACCATTGTATTGGATTTCTTTTGGACGGTTATCAATTACTGTATCGTAATCTTTATCAACTGGTTGGTCTTTTTCGTCAGTGACATCAGACTTGATTGTGTTACCTTCCGTATCTTTATAGTGAACGTAAACGTCACCTTTCACTTCTTTGTAAACGTAAGTGATGATTGAACGCGGTTTATCAACTTTACCCTTAGTTGGATCAGAAGATTCCAAGTGTCCATCCTTATCAACTTTACCTACTGGGTAGTCACCTTTTGGTACGATCTTGTATGTCTTACCATCTGGAGTCTTGATTGTCTTAGGTTTTTCACCTTCCTCAGTTGTATTATATGGTGTATCATATGGTGAGTTTGGTGTGTCTTGACGAGGTTTCTTGATTTCTTTACCTTTTTCGTCTACATAAGTGATGATAACGTCACCTTCTTTAGGTTTCGTTGGATCTTCTTTCAGTTTGTAAACGTAAGTAACGTTCTTATCACCTTCGATGACTTTACCTGTTGTAGCATCATCACCATTCCAGTGACCTTGTTCGTCAACTTGACCTACTGGGTAGTTACCAGCTGGTACCAATTCGTATGTCTTACCTTGGAATTCGATTGTTTGTGGACGGTTGTCTACGACTGTATCGTAGTCTTTATCAACTGGTTGATCTTTTTCATCAGTGACATCGTCTTTAATCTTGTTACCATTAACATCAACATAGTGAACGTAAACATTACCCTTCACTTCTTTGTAAACGTAAGTAATGGTTGATTTAGGTTTATCAACTTTACCTTTAATTGGGTCAGAAGATTCAAGGTGTCCGTCACCGTCAACTTTACCTACTGGATAGTCACCTTTCGGAACGATCTTGTATGTCTTACCATCTGGTGTCTTGATCGTGTTAGGTTTTTCACCTTCCTCAGTTGTGTTATATGGTGTGTCATATGGTGAGTTTGGTGTATCTTGACGAGGTTTTTGGATTTCTTTACCATCATTTTCACGGATGTAAGTGATGATAACTTCACCTTGTTTAGGTGTTTCACTTTCAGACATTGATGAAGAATTTGAAGCTGAAACAGATACAGATGTAGAAAGTGAGTTTGATACTGATTCAGATGCTGACACTGATTGACTTACTGAGGTCGAAGTTGATTCAGATGCTGATACTGATTGGCTTGTTGATGCTGAAGTTGATTCAGACGCTGATACTGATTGGCTTGCTGATGCTGAAGCTGAAGCAGATGTCGATGCTGACTGACTTGCTGATACTGAAGCTGAGGCAGATGTCGATGCTGATTGACTTGCTGATACTGAGGCACTTGCTGACTCAGATACTGAGGTACTTGTCGATTCAGATACTGAGGTACTTGTCGATTCAGATACTGAGGTACTTGCTGATTCTGATGTTGACGCACTTGCTGACTCAGACGCTGATGCTGATACAGATTCTGATGTGCTTGCTGACTCAGATGCTGATAATGATGCTGATTCTGATTGTGACTCAGATACACTTGCTGATTCTGATGCTGATAATGATGCTGATTCTGATGTTGATGCACTTGCTGACTCAGATGTTGATGCTGACTCAGACGCTGATGCTGATACAGATTCTGATGTGCTTGCTGACTCAGACGCTGATGTTGATGCAGATTCTGATTGTGACTCAGATACACTTGCTGATTCAACTTCTGATTGGCTCAATGAAGCAGATACTGATTCTGATGCAGATTTAGAAGCTGATGTTGTATCAGATTCTGATTGAGATCCTGACTTAGATACTACTTCTGATTCAGATTGTGACACAGATTGTGACTTAGAAACAACCTCTGATTGTGATACTGATTGTGACTTAGATACAGCTTCTGATGTTGATTGTGATACAGATTGTGACTTAGACACTACTTCTGACTGCGATACTGATTGTGATTTAGATACAACTTCTGATGTTGATTGTGACACAGATTGTGACTTAGACACTACTTCAGACTGCGATACTGATTGTGACTTAGATACTACTTCTGACTGCGATACTGATTGTGATTTAGACACTACTTCTGAAAGTGATTGTGAGTTTGAAGCAGAGTTTGAGAATGATTGTGATTGAGATGCAGACTCAGAATCACCCAATTTCTCGAAGTAATAGTTCACATCAGTTGATGGTTTAATCGCAGTTGGAATTGAGTAGTTGTTAGAGAATGATGCGTAACCCTTCAAAGTAGAGTATACTTTACCATTTGGTGCTGTTGGGTCATTCGCAACAGATCCTTCTGCTTGGATTTCTGGAACTTTACCAGCAATGACGTTATAACTGTTATTACCAGCTCCGGCAGGTGTCAATGATGTGCTTGGAGCACCTTTGAATGGACGTGGATAAGTATGTAGAGTTCCGTCCATTTGTTTATAAGTATCTGTCTCAGTAGCAGACTGCCAACCAGTGATAATGAGTGATTTACTTCCAGCTGTTTCGTTGACTTCAATATAGTAGTCACCATTTTTGCTGTTTACTTTTGTAACTTTAGTCTCATCAGCCTTCCACTCTTCACCAGCCTTATTCACTTTACTTGTGTAGATGAGTGTGTACTTAGATACATCTTCAGTACCAATATCAGATGTAGCAAAATTGTTCACTTGAGATGGATCAAGAGCGTAGAATTTCGTTACAGTCGAACCATTTGTATCCACGATTTCAGAAATACGTTTCACATAGTAATGGTTAGCTCCACCTTGAAGTTCGACAAGTTTTTGACCAACAACACCTTTACCAAGGACACCAGATGTTTTTTGAGTAGAATCTGTTGTAGCAGCTACATGCTTGTAACCAGGGATATCACGGTTGTTTGAAGCTGTAAATTGTTGTCCTGCAAGACCTGTTTGCGTGTAGCTTGCTAGATCTGTTTCAGTTCCAGTAGGTTTGTAAAGTTGACCTGGAGTAGAACTTCCTTGAATAAGCTTATAGTGAGTTGTTTGATCAACTGTTGCATAAGGAACAGAAGTTTGAACGTTTTGTTTGTCTTCGTTTTCATTACCTGGGTAGTTGGTATCACGAATTTGAAGTGTCTCATACTCAAGTTTCGCATTTACCAATGAGAAAGTCACGTTACCTGGATCCGTTCCGTTAGCACCTGTGTATGTCAAGGTATTGGTTACATCAGAGTTGTTATTAGTGATGTAGCTTGGAAGTGAGATGTTGCTTTCACCAGCATGGATGGTACGTGTGAAGACTTCTGAACCATCAGATTTCTTCACAATACGCAAGTGAACATCTGGATTAGCTGAAAGGCTACCAGTGATGGCAGAACGGTCTACTGCAAGAGTAGCATAATAATCAAAGTTTGTTTTAGCCCCAGTTGAATGATCCGTTTTAAGGAATTGCCATACACCGAAAGTGAAACGATCAGCGTTTGGATCCAAAGCATAACCAGACTTGTTAAAGGCCGTATCTTCGATTGTTGCGCCGTTTGCATCTGTAATAACTGGAACTGTCGTTCCATTAGTTCTTGTTGAAATTGGTGCCAATTGTGCGTAAACTGCTGGAGCACCATCTACAGTAGCATTTCCAGTAAATCCAGCTGCTGTCAAGGTTGCCATCATGTCATCTACTGACTTGCTCAAACGTTCGCGTTGATCCGCATATGATTGAGCAGAAGCATTGGCATTGATCAAGCTGTTGCTTGCTGTCAATTCTGTTTGAACTTTAGCAATTGCGGCATCAAGGGCTGCTTTCTTTTCAGGGACTGAAACTGTCGCTGAGTAGTCGCTTGCGATCTTGTTCAACAAGACTGCTTCTGAAGCATTTTGTTCCAAAACAACTTTGTCTTCAGTCTTTACAGGTGCAGTAGTTTCTGAAACAGATTCAGATCCAGTTGCTACAGCTGATTCACTAGAAGCTGTTGAAACTTCTGTAGAAGCATGTTCCTTTAATGAAGCTGAGTGAGAGGCTGATACACTAACAGAAGTTGAAGCGCTCGCTGAAGCAGAAGCACTTGCTGATTCAGTTGTAGATTCAGTTGTAGATTCAGTAGTTGATTCAGACTGAGATTCGGTTGTTGAAGTTGTACCAAGGACTGTACTTCCTTGCTCTACAAGTGCTTGGCTAGAAAGCTCAGAAGCAGTCGCCACGTCTGATCCAGTTTCATCAGCTTTTGCAGTGTTGGCAACTGTAGCTGCACCAAAAATAGCACCTGCTGCTACAATTCCTTTCAACAAGCCACGACTAGTCATTTCGGTAGCAGAAACTTCGTCTTCACGAACTTCAGCCAAGACAGTCTTTTCAACTTGACCACGGATCACTTTCAAAAGACCAAAGTTAGAAGTAGCCGCGCGCAACCAGTTTTTACCTGATTTGATCAATTTGAAACGAGTGACACGATCGGTTTCACGGAATTCACCGTTTGAACGTTTAAAAAACATGTTGTCTCCTTATTTACATTTTTTATTGCCCTACTATTATAGACTACCATGGAGGTTTTTGGAAGCAATTATCATTAGTTATTGCTATTTTTTTATAATCTTACCTTTAATTAGTAATGAAATCGCTTTCATAGTAGTATTTTTGTCAAACCGGGGCAAATTTTTGAAAAAAATGAGCTTTTTAACGGACGAAAAAAAGGACTGGAAAACTAATTTCCAATCCCTTACAAACTACATACAAATCCCGGTATAGAGAGGCTTAAGCAATCTTCTTCAACATCCGTTCAATGTGCTCAATTGATTTTTCACGGCCAAGTAAGAAAATGGTTTCTGGCAATTCTGGACCATGCATTTCTCCAGAAACTGCAATCCGAATTGGCATAAAGAGGTTCTTCCCTTTGATGCCTGTTTCTTTTTGAACCGCTTTGATTTGTGGGAAGATATTTTCTACCACAAACTCGTCGTCTGACATTGCTTCGAGTTTTGCTTTGAAGGATTCCAAAACGGTTGGTACTGTTTCAGCTGCCATGACTTCTTTTTCTGCATCTGTCAACTCTGGGAAGTCTGCAAAGAAGAGGTCTGTCAATGGAACAATTTCATCTACTGACTTCATTTGTGGCTTGTAAAGTTCTACAAACTTCTCAGCTTTGTCAGTTAGACGACCTGCTTCTTCGAGGAATGGTTTCGCCATTGCGACGATTGTTTCAAGATCTGCATTCTTGATGTAGTCATTGCTCATCCAGTCCAATTTCTTTTGGTCAAAGGCCGCAGGAGATTTGCTGAGGCGGTGTTCATCAAAGAGTTTGATAAGTTCCTCACGAGAGAAGATTTCGTCTTCTCCACCAGGGTTCCAACCAAGAAGAGCGATAAAGTTAAAGACTGCTTCTGGAAGGTAACCTTTTTTACGATAGTCTTCGATAAATTGAAGAGTATTGGTATCGCGTTTAGACAACTTTTTACCCGTTTCAGAGTTAATAATCAACGTCATGTGACCAAACTCAGGAACTTCCCAGCCAAGAGCTTCATACACCATGAGCTGTTTTGGGGTATTGGCAATATGGTCATCTCCACGGATAACATGAGAAATCTTCATTTCATGGTCATCGATGACGACGGCAAAGTTATAAGTTGGATAGCCATCTTTCTTTTGGATGACCCAATCTCCACCAACATTGGCCCCTTCAAACTCGATATCGCCCTTAACAATGTCATGCCACTTGTAGATACCAGCTTCATTGACCACCAAACGAACGGTTGGAACAATCCCTGCAGCTTCACGTTCTGCTACATAGGCTGCTTTTTCTTCTTCGCTCATTCCGAGGTATTCATTGACGTATCGAGGTGTTTCTCCAGCTGCTTCTTGGCGTTCACGTTCTGCTGCCAATTCTTCTTCTGTTACATAAGATTTATAGGCTTTCCCTTCCGCCAAGAGTTGGTCAATGTATTTCTGGTAAAGAGGCAACCGTTCTGATTGGCGATAGTTTTCGTGCGTTTCAGGGCTTTCATCCCAATCCATCCCCAACCAACGAAGGTTTTCAAGCTGTGAACGTTCCCCGTCTTCGACGTGGCGCTTGCGGTCCGTATCTTCAATCCGAATAATAAAGGTACCGCCATAATGACGAGCATAAAGGTAGTTAAACAATGCAGTACGCGCATTTCCGATGTGTAATAATCCCGTTGGACTTGGTGCATAACGCACACGAATATCTTTTGCCATGTTTCTCTCCTATAATCTTGTTCGCTATCACTAGCGCATTTATTCAATCGTTCTTATTATACCACAAAGACAGCCAGACTAAAATGAATAAGTGACCTTTTAGAAAGTCCTTGTTGATTCAGAACCCTATAGAGTAACATACAAGCCCCTCTACCTTCTCAGCATGGAGCACCTCATCACGGAAGACCTTATCACGCGCCCCGCAAAAAAGGGACCGAGAGCTATTTTAAAAATAGATCTTAGTCCCCCATTCGCCTGGATCCTCTTCAAGCGAACTAGCTATTCTTTATTGATTAATGGAATTGCATACCACCATCTACGATGATAGTTTGACCAGTGATGTAATTTGAATCTGGGCCAGCAAGGAAGCTAACTGCAGCAGCCACATCTTCAGGTTCAGACAGACGTTTCAAAGTGATGTCTTTTGCGAATGTTTGCATACCCCATTCGTCGTCTTTACCTGCATTTTTACCAACTTCATGAGCAATGTCAAACATCATTGGAGTCTTAACGATACCTGGTGCGTACGCATTGACAGTAATGCCTGAGTCAGCCAAGTCACGCGCCAAAGTTTGTGTAATCCCACGAACTGCAAATTTAGTACCACCATAGACAGTCAAGTTCGGGTTCCCAACGACACCAGCTTGAGAAGTGGCATTGATGATTTTACCACCGTGACCAAGGGCTTTAAATTGTGCTTGCGCAGCTTGAGCGCCCCAGATCACACCACCGACATTGATATTAAATGTACGATGGAATTGTTCTTCTGTGATAGTAGCAAGTGGAGTAGTTGGTGCTACACCGGCATTGTTGACAACAACATTCAAATCACCAAAGTGATCAACAACTTTTTGGAAGGCCGCAGCAACTTCTGCTTGTTTAGATACATCTGCTACAACAGCAAAAGCATTTTCAGCTGACAATTCTGCAACAGCTTTTTCAGCTGTTTCTGCATTGTAGTCCAAGATTCCGACTTTAAAGCCGTCTTGAACCAAACGTTTTGCAATTGCAAAACCAATCCCTTGACCTGCACCTGTAACAATAGCAACTTTAGACATATTTGTACCTCCAATTGCACTATAAAAGTTAGTAACTTCAATGGCCTAACTCACCATACAACAAAAATCATTTTCACGATTTCGCTATCATTCTAAAACTTTGTGAAGAAAAAGTCAAGCAAAATCCTTGACTTTTATAGGTAAATAGATTAAGAAAAATTAATTCCCTTTGTTGCACCAAAAAAGCAGGATAGAAACCTGCTTGCATTCAAGCACTTCTATCCTGCTCCCTATTTTCACTATATCCGCTACGCCCTTTGTATCTTAACGAAATGCGACAGTACGAAGGTGGATCGATATTATCCACCTGAGGAGTTAGTGAGGCGTGTAGGCAAGGTACCATAGTACTTGCCGTTACACGAATTGAACACGGGCTGCGGATTGTGTCAAAAAGATGAATTCTCCTAGAATCTTTTGGATTCTATGTCGAATTCCCTATTTTGACTGTATCCGCTACGCCCTTTGTATCTTATTCTAACCGTTCTTCTAGTTCAAAGTCGATTGGTAGGGTTTGTAAGAAGTGCTCCAACTCACGTTCCCAGTAGAACCATTCGTGCTTGCCTGGGCTGTGGCTATAAGTGACATCCAAGCCCAATTTTTCCAATTCCTTAGCCTCAAATTGATTGGCTTCATAGAGAAAGTCCTGCTCTCCACACCAGATCCAAAGCTTGGTCTTTTTATCGGAGAACTTCTTAGTAACCGACTCCAGTGAGTAGGGGCTCGTCGTCCAATCGTTTACCTCTCCAAAGATACCCTTCCAAAAAGCCGGTTTTTCCAGATCATTCTTTTCAAAGGTTATCCCATGGAAACTCAGAGCACCGGAAAAACTCGCCGCATGAGAAAAACGATTGGTCTTGAGAGCCAAGAGCATTGAGCCGTAGCCTCCCATCGACAAGCCTGCGATAAAAGTTTTCTCCCGTTTTTTAGTCATATGAGGGAAGAAGCGGGCTAATGTCTCTGGCAATTCGTCCGCAATGGCCGTGTAATAGTTGTATCCATACTGCGTATCTGTGTAAAAACCATTATTGGTATTGGGTAGGACCACGATCAGATTGGTATTTCGCAAAATGCGCTCCACATGGGTTCGCTTCAGCCAAGAATGATGATTGCCGTTCATTCCGTGTAAGAGATAAAGAACTGGAATATCCTTATCTGCTGGATTTTCCACGCGCGACGCATCAGGATAAAGAACGGACACACCCCACTCCATCTTCAAGGCCTCTGAATAATACTCAATCTGCATAACTGCCATTTACTTTCCTCTTTCTACTGTCAAAAACACTCGGCAAGCCTCTGGCCACCAAGTGTTTCAATCTCATTTATTATTTCACTTCCATCACGACTGGTAAAATCGCCGGACGACATTTGGTCTGTTCAAATAAGAATTTAGACAAATGATCACGTACCAATCCTTTTAATTCACCCCAGTCAAAGTTGTCCTGTGCAAGGTAGTCTTCAACGCTTTGGTTGACCAATTCACAACTTTCACGGAGAATATCCCGACTCTTCTTGACATAGACAAATCCACGAGTGTGCACGTGCGCTTTGGAAATAATCTTCTTTTCTTTGCGGTTTACCGTAATGGCTACAATAAAGATTCCATCTTCTGACAAGACTTTACGGTCACGAAGGACGATATTGCCCACATCCCCAATGGCATTCCCATCAATCATAACATCTCCAGCTGAGATGCTCCCTGCAGGGACGAAATCTCCCTTTTCATACTCCATGACTGTACCGCGCTTTGGAATGAAGATATTTTCAGGCAAAATCCCAACTTCCATGGCAATCCGTGCATGGGCATCCAACTCCCGGTACTCTCCTTGAATTGGGAAGAGATACTTCGGACGAAGCAGATTGATCATCAACTGCAAATCCCGCGCATTTCCGTGACCAGACACACGCAAGCTAGACGTAATCAATTTAACAATCCCACCTGCTTGGTAGACCATATTTTCCACACGAGCCACCACGGCTTCTTTGGCAATAGAAGGTGTTGTAACGATGTAGACCAAATCCCCATCTTTGATTTCCACATACCGGTGACGACCAATCGACATCTTGCGCAACCCATTAATGGGCTCACCCATCCGGCCTGTTTCCAAAATGATCAATTCATGATCCTCAAATCGGCTCATTTCTTTCGGCTTGATCAAGAGTTTTTCATTGGCAAGGGACAACTTGTTCAAGCGAATAGCTGTCCGGACGATGTTTTCCACATCAAACCCTGTCAAGACAACACGGCGACCAGTCTCAGCTGCGGCATCAAAGACCTGCTGGATCCGAGAAAGGTTGCTGGCAACGGCTGCAACGATCACACGCCCATCCCAGTTGGCAATCGTATCTAAGATTTCATCGCCGACTTCTTGCTCACTAGCGACCTGTACCTTGCTATCCGCATTGGCCGAATCACTCAAAAGCGCAAGAACCCCTTCACGCCCGATTTCAGCTAGACGGGCAAAGTCTGTCGCGTAAGACTCACTCGCTGTTTGGTCAAATTTAAAGTCGCCTGTATAGACGATATTTCCCTCAGAAGTTCCAATGACAACACCGATACTTTCAGGAATGGAATGGGTCGTTTGAAAGAAGGACACAACCGCATCTCCAAATTCAATCTCAGAATTTTGATCAATCACATGGAAGTCATTGTATTTCTTGACACTATCATTTCCTTTGACAAAGAGCTTGGCCAACTCAATCGTCAGCTCAGTTCCAAACACAGGAACTTTTGCCTCAGCCAAAAGATAAGACAAGGCACCGATGGCATCCGCATGCCCATGGGTTAAGAAAACGCCTGCAATACGGTCTTTGTTTTCAAAAAGATAATCCATATTGGGGATGACAACGTCCACCCCAAGTTGTTCATTTTCTGGATACTTCAGTCCTGCATCCAGAACAAAAATTGAATCGTTTACTTCAGCGATGTAGAGATTTTTCCCATTTTCTCGAACACCACCAAGAGTGACTAATTTAATACTCACTGTTTTCTCCTTTGATTGATAGATTTTTTAATACTTACGGTCCTTGGCTGCCCAAGTCGAATTACAGCTTTGCAAATTCTTGCATATCTATTCTATTATACAATTTTTTTCTATTTTTTTCAAAAACACACCCTAGCAAAAAGCCCCCTCATCTGAAACAGATGAAAGGGCTTCTAGGCGCCTATTTTTAGGGGGAAAAGACCCTCTAAAGATGATAATCTCCCCGCTTATTTTCAATGATCCGCATCGCAGCCTTGATCACATGAAACTTACTGAGCAATTCCTCAAGGCGCTTAAAATTGCGCTCACTCAATTGACCCGTCTTCACCGCTTGAGAGAGATGATAAAAGTCATCTAAATCATCCTCAATATTTTCAAACAGCTCCTTGGCTTCCTTGAGTCGGTAGCGATTGAGCAAATGGGTGAGATCCTTTTTAAAGTCAGAGACATTGCTTTCATGAATGTCTGTATAAGCCTCGTCTTCCTCGCTGTTTTCCTGGTAATTCACTGCCTTGAAGCAAGTGATAAATTCTCGGCTTTTGATGTTACAGACAAAAATAACACCATCACTCGATACATAAGTTTTTGTATCAGCAGGTTGGAGCACATCACTCTCATAAGGCGAGAGAGAGGGCAGGTGTTGATTGATCCAACGTTTCAGGTGTTGATCATCCACTCCAAAACGCTCCAACGCCCTCTTTCTAAAATGATCTCTGCAACTGTAGTCTTGTGCATACGACAACCCCATCCTCTCACCTCCTTTTGAGTTTTCGAATAGGAAGGGCCTCCAGTCTTACGGGACTAGAGGCCAGGTCTGTTTTTCCGACATGGTGCCATTAACCTTTCGGCTAACACAACAATGTTTTTTGACGTTTATTTCATGTAATAGTATTTTTGTAAAATACCAGAGGTTTTCTTTGCAATCCTACATTTCAATGAATGCTCGATTGGACACATTGAAGTTTGAAAACCTTCATAAAAGCTTCTACCAACTATTTCCACGTTTTCTCATATGATCCGACAAACTTAGCAGGCTTGCCCGGCTGTCCAATCGATTCGATACACAGCCCAACGACTCTTTTAGAAAAGAGCATCAACAAATGTCAGAAAAACAGACCTAAAACGAAGTAACCACTAGTAATGTTGATCAGTCATGGTGACCAACTCCTTCTTTTTCCTTCTATTTATATTATACGTCTCCTTCTTCTCTTTAGCAAGCGATTTCAGCTGAAACTAGTTTCTATTTTTATACGGTTTTCTTCCGACCCCCTTCTCAGGTTTTCTGTTGTATAAGGCAGTCATTTGAAGGCAGGACGGATATTTATAAACAGTAGCTGGTATTTTAGAAAAAGAAAAGAGAGTAGGACAAAAGTCCTAACCTCTCAATTGTCTTTGGATTATCGAGCAAGACGCAGTGGTTGAGTGGGCTCTACTACGCTGATTTCATCAGCTTTTACAGCCCTACTCAACTGTGCGGAGGTGGGACGACGAAATCGAATTCTAACGAATGACCGATTTCTGTCCCACTCTCTATTTTGTGTAATGGAACAGTGATAAGATGCGCTTTCTTTTGTAACATAAGTCATCCTTTTATTTCATAATCGATCTTTAGATTGAAAATGACAGACAAATTTTTTGAAAATCGTTTGCAAATAGGTTAAGATAGGTGGGTAAGAAAAGAGTAACCGCTTACTTATGAAGGAGGACATTTTATGTCATATAAAACAAGCAATGCAGAAGGACCTGTAGATTTTATTAACACTTATGATTTGGAGCCTATGGCTCAACAAGTCATTCCAAAAGCTGCTTTTGGCTATATCGCTAGCGGAGCAGAAGATACCTTTACATTGCGTGAAAACATCCGAGCTTTTAACCATAAGCTGATTGTCCCTCATACGCTTTGTGATGTGGAAAATCCAAGTACAGAAATTGAATTTGCAGGTGAAAAACTATCTTCACCCATCATTATGGCTCCAGTTGCAGCTCATAAATTAGCCAATGAACAAGGGGAAGTGGCTACTGCGCGTGGGGTGCATGAGTTTGGTTCCCTCTATACTACAAGCTCCTACTCTACAGTTGATCTTCCAGAAATTACGCAAGCCCTTCAAGGGACTCCTCATTGGTTCCAATTCTACTTTAGTAAAGATGATGGCATTAACCGCCACATTATGGATCGCGTGAAGGCAGAAGGCTATAAAGCGATTATCTTGACGGCAGATGCGACTGTTGGGGGGAATCGTGAGGTTGATAAACGAAACGGCTTTGTATTCCCAGTTGGAATGCCAATCGTAGAAGAATACCTACCTGAAGGTGCTGGTAAGTCAATGGACTTTGTCTACAAATCAGCTAAACAACGCCTGTCTCCACGAGATGTAGAATTTATCGCTGAATACTCTGGACTCCCAGTTTATGTGAAGGGGCCACAATGCCGTGAAGATGTTGAACGTTCTCTTGCTGCAGGTGCATCTGGTATCTGGGTAACCAACCACGGTGGACGTCAAATCGATGGTGGCCCAGCTGCCTTTGACTCACTTCAAGAAGTTGCTGAAGCAGTTGACAAACGTGTACCGATTGTCTTTGACTCTGGTATTCGTCGTGGGCAACATGTCTTTAAAGCCTTGGCTTCAGGAGCAGACTTGGTAGCTATTGGACGCCCCGTTATTTATGGCTTAGCTCTAGGTGGTAGCATCGGTGTACGCCAAGTCTTTGAACACTTGAATGCAGAATTGAAGACCGTGATGCAACTATCTGGAACTCAGACGATTGAAGATGTAAAACACTTCAAACTTCGTCACAATCCATATAATCCAACTTTCCCAGTAGATCCTCGTGATCTGAAATTGTATTAATAAGGAAAGAGGGAGTGGGACAGAACGAATGTTGACTAAAAATCGTTCCTTGTCCCACTCCCTATTTGTTTTAGAGAGAGCAAACAGGATGTACACGGAAAATGGTATCATAAACTTTATAAATACATTTTTTAACAAATATCTTGCTAGAGATTTCATTTTCTGTTATACTGATGAGTAAATAATATTATAAAGACATTTGGGGTGCTTTAGGCTGAGATGATACCCATTGAACCTGCTACAGTTAATACTGGCGAAGGGAAATGTGAAAAGGTTTTTTTCGTGTGTCGAAAAGAACTGTCTAATCTTATAAGCAAAACTCTAATTCTTGATTGTAATTGGAGTTTTTTAATTTTTACCAGATAGACTAGATGTAGAGTATTGTGGTACGTCTTTCTTAAATGCCCGACTGTCTTAAAAAGGAGTTTTTATGTTTAAAAAATGGCGTTTAAAAGATGTTATCTTACTTGCTTTCTTGTCTATCTTTTTTGGTGGCGTTTTTGTAGGTTCAGGATATCTATATAATATTTTGACTATTGGCTTAACACCTCTAGGTTTACAGGCTTTTGCCAACGAAATATTATTTGGTCTTTGGTGTATGGCTGCACCTATTACGGCTATTTTCATCCCAAGAATCGGTAGTGCAACTATTGGAGAAGTTTTAGCTGCCCTTGCTGAAGTCCTTTACGGTAGTCAATTCGGTTTAGGAGCTCTATTATCCGGTTTGGTTCAAGGGTTAGGAAGTGAATTCGGCTTTCTTATCACCAAGAATCGTTATGAAAGTTGGCTTTCACTGACCGCTAATAGTATTGGAATTACACTCTTTAGCTTTGTCTATGAATACATTAAATTAGGTTACTATGCCTTTTCTCTTCCTTTCGTACTATCCTTGCTTTTGGTACGTTTTGCATCAGTATTTTTCTTCTGTGCGATTCTAGTTCGGACTACGGTCAAACTTTACCATCAGTTTTCTGCTGGGAGTGAAGTATAGATGGGGGTGGAATTAAAGGGGATTGTCTATCCCTCTTTCACAAAGCCGATTGACTTTACATTTCAATCCCAAGCCTTTACTTTATTGGTTGGAAAAAGCGGTTCGGGTAAATCAACCCTTTTTCAAATTATTGCCCAACTCAGTCCAGTGCCATATAGTGGTCAGATCCTTATCGATGGAATTGACATGAGACAACTTTCTGTAGCTGAACGTGTCCAATTGGTCGGTATCCTATTTCAAAACCCCAACCATCAATTTACCATGGAGACCTTGTTTGAGGAATTGGTCTTTTCCTTAGAAAATATTGCTTATCCAATTCAGGAAATTGAATCTAAAATAGCGGAAGTTGTGGAGAAATGTAGAAGCCAAAAAATTCTCCACCGTCCGATTCACCAATTGTCAGGTGGAGAAAAACAAAAAGCGGCCCTAGCAGTACTCTTTGCCATGAATCCTAGTGTCTATCTTTTAGACGAACCCTTTGCATCAATTGATCGTAAAAGTCGGCTTGAGATACTAGGGATTTTGAAGGAACTGGTTGAAGCAGATAAGACGATTATCCTCTGTGATCATGATTTGTCTGACTACGAAGCCTATATCGACCATATGGTTGAACTAAGAAATGACGAAGTCAAAAAAATATTCAAAATCCCTTCCTCTGAAACTAGAGAAGTTTTTTCAAAGGAAGTCGGCAATTGTCAGGATCTTTTCCATCTGAAACAAATGACCTGTATCCTAAATGATTCTCCTCTCTTTTCCATTACTGATTTTACATTTTATGAAGGGGTTTCCTGTATCCTAGGGGATAATGGTGTTGGGAAATCAACCCTCTTTCGTTCCATTCTCCAATTTCAGAAGTATAAAGGGAAGATTCGTTGGAAGAATAGGCTATTAAAAAAGAAAAAAAGTCTATATGATGAGATAACATATGTGGTACAAGAGGCGGATAAGCAGTTTATCAGAGCCAGTCTCAAGAAAGAACTTCAGTTAGATGACCTAGATAATGAGAACGACAAAAGAATCAAGGAAGTCCTGCAATTG
>OGSU01000208.1_pt1 | contig 38764 bp, 37 predicted proteins | sample 1573911 | NCBI WGS metagenome assembly OGSU01 (sample SAMN03295839, study PRJEB24534) | human gut metagenome | isolation source: fecal sample 7 from infant 5 | host: Homo sapiens | place: USA: Pittsburgh, PA | collected 2014-07 | reverse complement strand
TAAGCGCATACCCTGAATCACTTAAAGTGTAATTCTCAGGGTGCGAATGACTATAATTCGCTCAAAGCTGACCTTCACATGCACTCCCAACTAGATTGAATCCTTTTGGCCCCAATAGAAGGTTGCTAATTAAGAGGGTATCTTATTCGCAGTGGATGGCCACCGGTTGCCGGGGCGTTACCCCGGCGTTCTCTCAGGCGGCCAGCGTCTCCTGTAGGGCGCGAACGTTATTCAGCTCATCCCTGACGGATTCAGGCTCCTGCCGCCCGGCTTCCCAGGCTATACCGATCCGGTTTTCCAGCTCGCATTCATAGTTACGCAGGACGCGGGACAGGAGTACCGCCGGAACACTCACCTGACGGTTTGCCGCTTCGCGCTGACGGGTCAGAAGGTCGCTAATGGTCAGATTATTTACCCCCTGCTGACGGTATTGCGTCATTTTCATTTCGCCGAGCGCCTTCATCACCTCCCGGATTTCAGCCCCGTCCGGTTCTGGCTGGGCTTCACGGCAGGCCACGCTTATCCCCTCTTCCGTCCAGACCAGGAGGACCAGGGGCTCGTCAGACGTGAACATGTTTTCAAGCTGTACACAAAGTTCTTCGCGGGTTCCGTACATCGTTTTTACTCTCTTGTAAGGGGTTACAGGCCGGGCATCAGCCCGGCAGGGTCAGTCAGTCCTGAAAGGTTTCGTCCAGCACCAGGGCTTCGCGGTAGGCTTCAAGAAGCAGGGTGTTGATCCGGCGCAGAGTCTGCGCAGCCATACGTTCGGTAAGCGTTGCCGCGTCGTGCCGGTGCTGCGATTCGAGGCGGTTCAGCAGCATCCGCACGTCACACATGGCATTGCTGAGCGCGGCCACGTCCGCGCGCAGGTGTTCAAGTCCCGGGTAATTCATGCTGCCTCCGGATAGTCAGGGTAAAACGCGCCGTCATTGGCCGCCGGCATCCTTCTCGCCCGCTCAACCTGTGCCAGACGGCGAACGCCAGCGGCGTGGTACTCCTCAAGCATCTCGATCCCGATATAGCGTCGGCTGGCTTCGGCGGCGGCCACGCAGGTGGAGCCGCTGCCGGCGAACGGGTCAAGGACAATGGCCCCGGGACACGTGAGCGATTCAATCAGCGGTCGCAGGCTCTGCACCGGCTTCTCCGTCGGGTGGTGTCGGTTGCCCGTGTATTTCCAGGGGATCACGTCCGGAATGGGACGGTCCGGGGTTTGCGGCCTCCCCTTCGCCAGCAGGTAGGCGCTCTCATGGGTGTAACCCACGAACGTCGATTTTGAGGCGTAGGACTTGGCGAAGACGATATGGCCAACCACCCGGAAACCGGCCGATTTCCACGCATTCAGAAACAGATCCGCGCGGTTCCAGGCATAGAAGCTCACCATAAGGCTGTCGTTTTTCAGCACGCGGTACATTTCATGACAGGCGGGCTGGAGCCATTCGGCAGAGTTGTCCCCGGCCAAGGTGCGCCCGTTACGGTCCTTATAGCCAACCAGATACGGCGGATCGGTAAGAATAAAATCGATGGCACGCGCCGGAAAACGGGACATCACCTGCACGCAGTCACCCAGAATAAAACGGGACATAGACACACTCCTCTCTGATATGCGGCACCCTCTTGCGCCGTGCCGCCACAAAAACCCGGCTCTGAGCGGAGGACGCAGGGGCGTTCCCGCAGGCCGCAGCGCAAGCCCTTCACGGGCTGAATGCACCGTGAAGGGTGCGAACGGGTGAGGAGAACGGCGATGAGCTTCCCTTGCGGCCGCAGCGGCCGGGTTAGCGTGAAGGCACGGCGTTGAACACGCCGCCGGCTGGCGGCAATAAGGCGGAGGGGACCGACATCCTTTGTTACCGGTTCTGGTAGCTGATGAGTCAGGCAGGGTATGGCAGAATGTACACTGATAATGGATTCGCGCCGTTATCTTACATGTATGCCTTTGATTTCAGGACGTCCCCGACCGGAGACGTCCTTTTTTTGCTGGTCTGATGTTATATTTAGTTGATGAAACGATTCGCCAGGTGTGTGATTATCACGGATGAAAACAGTAAAGGGTTTTCACTTAAAACAAATATGACACATTTGAGGACGCTCTTTTCCCGGAAAGCGTCCTGCTTTTTTTCGTCAGCGCCCCTTCACTCCGTCAATGGCAATCTGCAGCGTGTCCCAGTTAAATCCGATTCCGGCATCATGGCTTCGGTCGCAGATACGCATTGCTTCTGCAATTTTCTCTTCAGACAGACTGTCATCAAGTGAAAGAAAATCATCTGCCAGCCAGAATGTCCCCAGACACAGTGCATCCGGTGGGTACTGCTTCAGCCTGGCCATGAGTCCTGCCACCGTCACATCATCCCGGCAGGCTGAAACAGGCGGCAGCACGCGATCGGCGATGTCATTCCAGCACCAGTCATCCTCCTCCGGCACCGCTTCATGCAGGGTCTGTAATTCCACGCCCGGGAGCTGGGAAAGCTGCTCCCGGATTTCACCCAGGCACAGTCGTTCACTGCTGGCATCCTCGCTCCCCAGGTAGTGGTTGTTGATATACACGGCAAATTCGCCGTTATTCAGTTCAATACAGGTCAGTCTGAACATGGTTTTGTCCTCAGCATCCGGCACCCTCTTGCGCCGTGCCGCCACAAAAACCCGGCGAAAAGCGGAAGACGCCAGGGCGACGCCGAAGCCGCAGCGCAAGCCCTTCACGGGCTGAATGCACCGTGCAGGGCGCGAACGGGTGAGGACGGAGGCGACAGCTTCCCTGGAGGCAGAAGCGGCCGGGTTAGCGTGAAGGCACGGCGGGTAATTTTTACGTGTTAAGTAAAGCGGAGGAAAATTTCACATTAAATTAAAATGTGATTTACATCACAAAAAAACACATTATAATCGCCTAATAATTAAGCACCTATATTTGACGGCAGGGATGCGATGTCACCCTGCCGTTTTTTTTGAAGTGTACGGGGGCCGGATTTAACGCGCAGGAGCGGCACCCATACGTCTCAGCGCATCCTGTACTTCACGCAACCCAAAAATATCTTCCGGCGGCTGCTCCTTTCCGGCCAGACTACAGACCGTAAAGACGGCATTTGATGCGGCTAATCTCTCACGGTGCAGCGCCTGCAGTGCCATAACTACCAGCGTGCGTTCGTCTCCTGACAGTTCTTCAGGCTTCATACCGTTTCCTTCAGGCTAATGCTCCTATTCATCCCCGTCCCTTTGGTTTTTTCTCGTCAAACGCCAGGAGAACCCCGAGGCCGATCAGTGAAGCGTAGCAGACCTGCATCGCGATTGTCACCGGCAGGGAGATGTTATCAGCCAGAACGCCGGGAACCACAACGGCCACGCCTGCCAGTATCATTCCCCTGCCGGTCTTTTTGACCAGATCCGGCCACTGAGATTCAGGCACGTTCCGGGCACGCAGAAAGTTATGAATGCACTGCTCTGCCTTTTGTTTAATCACTGACATGTTTTAGTCTCCGAATGCCCGTCGCATATTTTTCTTTATCTTGGTCGCATCACCGGTTGCCGGTGCGGCAGGTTCTGCTGGTTTCTCCGGTACTGCAGCCTTAATCGCGACAGCTGTACCGGCCATCTGCTGAACCAGATCCTGCAGCTCGCTGACCGTGCCGGGCGGTACCGGCATGCTGGCCAGCAGACGCGGCAGCTCCGGTGCGGTCGTGTGCAGGGCCAGACCGGTGATAATCAGGTTTCTCAGCAGCTCTCCACGCAGGCGCGATGACACCCCCGTCAGCACACGCTCAACCCGTTCACTGCTACGGTCATCCTGAAGCGTCAGGGTGTAACGACGGCGCTGATATTTCGTCTCCGGTGACATGACCAGCGCGGCCACGCCGCCATCCGGCTCATCAGGAAGTCCGGAAAGTGAAGACCAGGTGCCGGAGACCAGGGCCATCACGGCACAAAGCCGGATGGCGCTCAGCTGCCCGTCAAAGAACACCGGGATCAGCGCCGGTAAACGGGCATCCGTCTGGTACATCACCGCCCCGGCGGTGGCGGCGGTCCGGATGAAGTCACCGCGCAGGGGCTGTGAGATGGTGCTGATGGTCGCCATCGCCGCGATGTCGGTGCGATCGTCGCTGTGCAGATAGAAAGAATACTGGCCGTCCGGCACGTTTAGTCCTCTTTATTGTAAAGGGCAATCTCTCTGGCCAGCGCCAGCTGCGGATCGCCTATAACCTCAATACGGTCAGGAGCCAGAGGCCAGGCCTGACGGATAGCCTCTTCAATGAGGGATGCCCCTCCCCCGACCAGAAATACCCGGTTAACGTTCCTGAAGGCCGTCAGCTCACTGGTGACACGCGCGCCCAGGGAAGTGATTGCCTCTGTAATTTTGTTCAGCACATCGTCAATTTTTCCGGCATCGTTGATCACACGCTGCAGATACTGACGATCATTACGGTTGCGGATGACCGTGTCAGCAATAAGCGCGCTGGTTTCGCTGTCTGCAGCCCGCAGCGCGCCTGCAGCTGCGCGGGTGACCTGTGACACGCCGACAGACGGATTACCGTGTACCGCACTGATATCATCAAACTGTCCGACAATCACGCCGGCATCGAGCGTGGTTCCGCCGAGATCGATAATCAGGGTGGTCTCAGCAGGTCCGGGCTTCAGCTCCGCGAGACGGGAGAACGCCGCCGGCAGTGATTCCGGCATCACCTTCACGTCCGTTACGGTAAATGCCCTGCCCTTATTCAGGACCAGCTCACGCATCAGGTTTTCCCGTTTGCGTCGGATGTTCTCCTCGTTCCGCTGGCAGTCCCCGTCATAATACTCGCTCAGGGGCAGCGTCACGGTCAGGCTCACCGGCTGCGGCTCAAGTCCGCTGTTCAGCAGCGCATGATGCACGGCCAGCAGGTTGAGATCACCGTACTGATATTCCACGTTTGTTGTCGGGATGGCATCCCGGCTAACGCTGTCCCAGGTGTATTTCAGCGTGCCCACCTGATAGTTGAACGTTGCAGCACTGAATTCCGCCACTTTCCAGCCATGCCGGAAGGAGTTAGCAGAAACCCGGGTCTGCAGTTCGTGTCCTTCAAACCATGCCAGCTTAACATTAGTTGAACCATCATCGCAGTAAATATTCACCATTATGCTCCGTCAATTACACTCAATTTGATACACATTATAAGAGCAAAATGGCAAAACAAAAGCCTTATTTTCTCATTGTGAGTAATTTAAATATATCATAATGAGAATAAATAGCATTTTGAGTAACTTAGGTTACTCACCCTGTTCATGAAGCAGGTGATCTGGATTATCCTCGCGCTGTTAAATATACTGTATGCATAACCAGCACATTAAGACGTCAGGAGGAAAGATGAAACTGCAGCTTTTCAGCACCGGGAAAGCACTCCCGCCACAGGCCCATCCGTTGTTTGCAGACCTGGCCAGCTGCGGTTTTCCCAGCCCTGCCGCTGACTATGTCGAGTCCGTGCGACGTGAAGTCGCCTGAATAATTGTTCCGCTGAGAAATCAGAGAGGAACCTGATGTTCCGTCATCAGTAGCCTACCGGTACATGCGGGAGCGGTAACGCTCTGGTGTGAAGCTGCCGGGACAACGAAGCCGGGTCTGCGTACCTAGCCGAGTCCGTGAGGACAGGTAACATCTGCAAGCATCGTGCGGATGCGGCGCCAGGCTGGATGGTATGACCAACATAAGTGAACTGCTGATAAACATCGTTACATAGAACAGGCCAAAGATGCTGTCAGGCCTGAACCAAAAGGTATGCGGTCGGTTGCTTCACTTCGATTCTTGAGGCACACGGACATAATGGCCGTCGGTGAACAGGCAGGGTCTAACCCATCTCGTTATTCAGGTGGAACATGGTAAGCCCGTATCGCTGCCCTCAGGGGCAGGTAAATCGCAAGAGGCACTGTTGGCGGTGCGGGTATGAGATGGTGGAGAAAGCGAATGCTGCCCTGTAACCGGGCAGACAGAGGTTGAGCTCAAGTGCGACATCACCTCACGCGAAAGCGGGCAGACTTCCACCGGGTCTTTCTTTACGGGATAACCTGAGAAACTTTCTTTGAGGGAACAGCAGATGACTACGTCAGCAACAGGCGCGGGTGCCCCCTCTCACGAACCGGAGGCATGGCACAGCATTGACTGGGCTCAGTGCCACCGGGAAGTGCGAAGGCTGCAGGCACGTATCGTAAAGGCAACGCGGGAAGGCAGGTTCGGCAGGGTTAAAGCCCTGCAGTGGCTGTTGACCCACTCGTTCAGCGGTAAGGCTCTTGCCGTCAGACGGGTTACCGAAAATAAGGGCAGGCATACGCCGGGCGTGGACGGCAAATTATGGACCACCCCGGCGGCCAGATTTCAGGCCATTAAGTCGCTACAGCGGCGGGGATACCGTCCCCTTCCTCTGAAGCGTCTCCTTATCCCCAAAGCAGACGGCAAAAGCCGTCCGCTCGGCATTCCGTCGATGCGTGACAGAACCATGCAGGCACTCTACATGATGGCACTTTCACCCGTTGCGGAGACCACAGCCGATCAGCGCTCCTTTGGCTTCAGGCCACAGCGTTCCGTAGCTGATGCAATTGAACAGTGCTTTATCGTGCTGTCGAAGAAACACGCGCCAGAGTGGGTGCTGGAGGGGGATATTCAGGGATGTTTTGACAACATCAGCCATGAGTGGCTGATGGAAAACATACCGATCGACAGGGTAATACTGAGCAGATGGCTCAAGGCAGGATACATGGAAGGGCGTCAGCTTTTTCCCACCGAAGCAGGTACGCCACAGGGTGGAATTATTTCCCCGGTGCTGGCAAACCTTGCACTCGACGGGCTTGAAGCAAGGCTAAAGTCCCACTTTGGTCGTCCGCGGTATGCGCGGAATCTTGAAATAAAACTCAAGGTCAATTATGTGCGTTACGCTGATGACTTCATCATAACCGGCCGCTCGAAGGAGTTGCTGGAAAATGAGGTCATGCCTGTGGTGGAGAGGTTCATGCTCGAGCGTGGTCTGACGCTCTCCCCCACAAAAACGCGGGTTACACGTATTGATCAGGGTTTCGATTTTCTAGGCCATAATCTGCGCAAATTCAGCGGTAAGCTGCTGATACGCCCGTCCGGTATAAACGTCAGTCGCTTACTGGAAAAAGCCCGCGCAACAGTGAGAGAGAACCCGGCACTGACGCAGGAGAAGCTTATTAAAAAGCTGAACCCGATCATTCAGGGCTGGGCAGATTTTCACCGGCACAACGTTGCAAAAGCTGCATTTGCCCGCGTGGACCATGAAATCTGGCTGGCGTTGTGGCGCTGGTGCAGGCGGCGGCATCCTCAGAAAGGTAAACGCTGGATCAAAAACCGTTACTTCCATCAGGTGGGTAACCGTAACTGGGTATTTGCAACGCCTACAGGCGAGTACTATCCGGATGGAAAACCGGTTCTAAAGTCTCTGCGGAAAGCCACCGACACCCGCATCACACGCCATACAATGCTGAGGCTGGGGGCAAACCCGTTCGCTCCTGAATGGGAAGCATACTTTGAGGAGAGGATGTCCCGAAAGATGCTGCTGTCACTCAGCGGGAAGAAAAGGATCGTCACGCTCTGGCAGAGTCAGCAGCGACGATGCAGGTTATGTCAGGAGCTGATCACGCCCGAAACCGGATGGCATGTTCACCATATTATCCGTCGTGTCGATGGCGGTACTGACGACAACAGCAACCTGTGCCTTGTGCATCCCGTATGCCACAGGCAGATCCATGCCCTTAACCTGAAGGTAGCGAAACCGGCTCGCGCAAGTGGGCTTTGAGAGGCCTGAGCCGTATGAGGGGAAACTCTCACGTACGGTTCTTAGGGGGGGATGGGTCAGCAATGGCCTGTTCCTACCCGATGACCTGGATCTCCATGATTACTGCATACGGCACCCGAGCGCGACTTACTATCTCCGTGCCAGCGGTGACAGCATGTCCGACGGCAGCCTTTACAATGGCGATCTGCTGGTTGTGGACAGTGCAGAGAAGCCCCGGCACGGCGATATTGTTGTGGCCAGTGTGCAGGGGGAGTTTACGGTTAAACGGCTTCTGCTGACGCCACGACTGACGCTGCAGCCAATGAACGCCGCCTGGTCGCCGATTTATCCCGACCCGGACGATCTGGATATCTTTGGCGTCGTCACGCACATCATCCACCGCCCGAGGGAGATGTACTGATGTTTGCCCTGGCCGATGTGAACAGCTTTTATGCCAGCTGCGAACGTGTTTTCCGCCCTGATTTGAAAGGAAAGCCGGTTGTGGTGCTCAGTAATAACGATGGCTGCGTCATCGCAAGAAGTGCCGAGGCAAAGCCCTGGATCAAAATGGGCACGCCGTGGTTTCAGATGAAAAACGAAAAGTACCCGGAAAAAATATACGCGTTCTCAAGCAACTATGAACTTTATGCCTCGATGTCAGCGCGCGTGATGAGCTGCCTGGAGGAGCTGGCCCCCAGGGTGGAACAGTATTCGATTGACGAGATGTTCCTCGACCTGACCGGCGTTGAGCGCTGCATGGACCTGGAGGACTTCGGCCGGCAGCTGCGCCAGCACGTGTATGACTGTACCCGTCTGACCATCGGCGTGGGTGCCGGGCCGACGAAAACCCTGGCAAAATCAGCCCAGTGGGCCTCAAAGGAGTGGAAACAGTTTCGTGGTGTGCTCGCCCTGACCAGGGGTAATCCTCAGCGAACGCGGAAACTGCTTTCACTGCAGCCGGTCGAAGAGATCTGGGGCGTGGGAAACCGTATTGCACGCAAGCTCAATGTTCTTGGCATCAGGACCGCGCTCGATCTGGCCCTGACGAACCCGGCCTTTATCCGGAAAAATTTCTCCGTCGTTCTCGAGCGAACAGTGCGCGAACTGAACGGGGAAAGCTGCATGTCGCTTGAGGAAGCACCGCCTACTAAACAACAGATTGTCTGCAGCCGCAGTTTTGGCGAGAAGATCACTGAATACGATTCGCTCCGCCAGGCTGTCTGTCAGTACGCAGAGCGGGCCTCAGAAAAGCTGCGTAAAGAGCGCCAGTATTGCCGGCATATTTCCGTATTCATCAAAACGTCTCCGTTCGCCGTTAAAGAGCCTTACTACGGCAACGTGGCCACGGAGAAACTGCTTACACCCACTCAGGACACCCGGGACATCATTGCGGCCGCCACAGCGGCTCTGGAGCGTATCTGGAAGGATGGGCACCGGTATGCCAAAGCCGGTGTGATGCTGAATGACTTCACCAGCTCCGGCGTTTCGCAGCTGCAGCTGTTCGACGAACGTCCTCCACGTCCTCACAGCGCTGAGCTGATGAAGGTTCTCGATGGCATTAATCATTCCGGGCTGGGACAGGTCTGGTTTGCAGGACGAGGGATTGCGCCCTCGTGGCAGATGAAACGCGATATGCTCTCCCCTGCGTACACCACCCGCTGGAAAGATATCCCCATAGCGAGGATCGGTTAAATTTCGCTTTTCAGAGAGAGCCAGTAGTGCTCGCCGCAGCCGAACGACAGGGCGAAGCCCGCGAGTGAGCGAGGAAGCACCAGGGAACTGCACGGATAAATTCTGCTTACGCTCGGTGTTAAATGGATACCCCACTCAGCTTTATCCACTTATCCACGGGTATATTTTTATAAAGTCTTTTTTAATTCTTTTTTCTTTATTTTACTCTTTTTAGGGAGCCTGAAAGCCGCATGCAGCGAGCCCTGAGAGGAGTTCATTATGGGCAACTGGTTAACATATTATGGGTAATTAATCACGTATCTGTGGGTTCCATAGCAACAAGCTATGGGATATGCATCAACAAGGGAAGGTGCGAATAAGCAGGTCATTTCTTCCCAAGCTGACTCGCTGATTAAAATTTCGCGGATCTGGGCCGATTTTTTTCCCGCAAACACATCGAATCAGCCTATTTAGGCTATTTTTTCCACCATTTCTGGCGTTATTTCAGGTTTTTACTGAGATCTCTCCCTCTGACGTATCATTTGGTCCACCCGAAACAGGTTGGCCAGGGTGAATAACATCGCCAGTTGGTTATCGTTTTTCAGCAGCCCCTTGTATCTGGCTTTCACGAAGCCGAACTGCCGCTTGATGATGCGAAACGGGTGCTCCACCTTGGCACGGATGCTGGCTTTCATGTATTCGATGTTGATGGCCGTTTTGTTCTTGCGCGGATGCTGCTTCAAGGTTTTTACCCTGCCGGGACGCTCGGCGATCAGCCAGTCCACATCCACCTCGGCCAGCTCCTCGCGCTGTGGCGCTCCTTGGTAGCCGGCATCGGCTGAGACAAATTGCTCCTCTCCATGAAGCAGATTACCCAGCTGATTGAGGTCATGCTCGTTGGCCGCGGTGGTGACCAGGCTGTGGGTCAGGCCACTCTTGGCATCGACACCAATGTGGGCCTTCATGCCAAAGTGCCACTGATTGCCTTTCTTGGTCTGATGCATCTCCGGATCGCGTTGCTGCTCTTTGTTCTTGGTAGAGCTGGGTGCCTCAATGATGGTGGCATCCACCAAAGTGCCTTGGGTCATCATGACGCCTGCTTCGGCCAGCCAGCGATTGATGGTCTTGAACAATTGACGGGCCAGTTGATGCTGCTCGAGCAGGTGGCGGAAATTCATGATGGTGGTGCGATCCGGCAGGGCGCTATCCAGGGATAACCGGGCAAACAGACGCATGGAGGCGATTTCGTACAGAGCATCTTCCATCGCGCCATCGCTCAGGTTGTACCAATGCTGCATGCAGTGAATGCGTAGCATGGTTTCCAGCGGATAAGGTCGCCGGCCATTACCAGCCTTGGGGTAAAACGGCTCGATGACTTCCACCATGTTTTGCCATGGCAGAATCTGCTCCATGCGGGACAAGAAAATCTCTTTTCTGGTCTGACGGCGCTTACTGCTGAATTCACTGTCGGCGAAGGTAAGTTGATGACTCATGATGAACCCTGTTCCATGGCTCCTGATGACAAACATGATCTCATATCAGGGACTTGTTCGCACCTTCCCTATCTCAAGGATGTGCTGACACGGTTGCCGTCCCTGTAACAGCCTGAAGTTGACCTGGGTAATCAAATACCGGTGTAGTGATTAGGAAACAGGGCTCGGATAACATCATGGCGCAGGTCACCCTGATCTTGACCCTCCATCTCCGAACAGCTTTTGTATCTTAAGTTAACGATGTCCGCTGCCGGTATTCCCTCGGGGAGTGATATCCCAGCGCGCTGTGCGGGTGGCTTCCATTTCCATCAGATGTCCTTCCTGCTCCGCTACTGAAGGCGTGGTGCGTAACGGCAAAAGCACTGCCGGACATCAGCGCTATCTCTGCTCTCACTGCCGTAAAACATGGCAACTACAGTTCACTTACTCCGCCTCTCAGCCCGGTACGCACCAGAAAATCATTGATATGGCCATGAATGGCGTCGGATGCCGGGCAACCGCCCGCATTATGGGCGTTGGCCTCAACACGATTTTACGTCACTTAAAAAACTCAGACCGCAGTCGGTAACCTCACGCATACAACCGGGCAGTGACGTCATTGTTTGCGCGGAAATGGACGAACAGTGGGGTTATGTCGGCGCTAAATCACGCCAGCGCTGGCTGTTTTACGCGTATGACAGGATACGGAGGACGGTTGTGGCGCACGTCTTCGGTGAACGCACGTTGTCCACGCTGGAGCGTCTTCTGGGCCTGCTGTCGGCCTTTGAGGTCGTGGTATGGATGACGGATGGCTGGCCGCTTTATGAATCACGCCTGAAGGGAGAACTGCACGTTATCAGCAAGCGATATACGCAGCGCATTGAGCGGCATAACCTGAATCTGAGGCAACATCTGGCAAGGCTGGGCAGGAAGTCACTGTCGTTCTCAAAATCGGTGGAGCTGCATGACAAAGTCATCGGGCATTATCTGAACATAAAACACTATCAGTAAGTTGGAGTCATTACCTTCTTTGCCGCCGGACATTGTCCGGCGCAACACCAAACCGGTCTGGCGGGCTGAGCCAATCCCGCAGGCAAATTCAGCCCTTACCGGATGGCTCAGCCCCCTACTCATTGGAATTGGATATTCAACTTTCAGGGGCTACTGCGCCAGACTTCAGTCTTTAAAGTGATTGACTTAGCGCCTGGCACACTCAATTTATTTAGGTAGCGGGCCTAATTGCACCCCATCAGGATAATACTTCCAGCCATCGCGAATTTTGACATTTTCATCCCACGGAAGTTTGTATTCGCCATTGGCAAGATCGCGCACCCAGGTCAGGTAATTCTCGCGTTCGCCTCCCGGTTTGCCGACATAGCCCCGGCAGCCAAGGTTGAAAATATTGTTTTCCAACGCCCAGTTTTCACGCGCTTTATCCACCAGGCGCGGGAACAGCTCTGCGGTAACAATTTCCCATGGGTTGCGGTGCCCCTGCTGAATGACGTTACCGTCATAATTGCAGACCGTACCCTCGCCGAAGTAATAAAAGACATCGTCATAACCGGCCAGATTCACCGAAACGGTATACATCAGGTTTTGCCAGGCATTCGTCCGGTTGGTCCAGATCCACTGATCGTTCACCTGCGTGGAATAGCCCGAAATACGGATATAGACATTGCAGCCTTTATAAGCAGCCTCACGCGCCAGTTCCGGGAACATGCCGTCATGGCATATGCAGACGGCGAGTTTAGAACCTTTAGGCCCATCGCATACCGGCATTCCCATATTTCCCGGCATCCAGGGCTCAATCGGAACCCATGGTTGCAGCTTGCGGTAATGCAGAGCGATATCGCCCCGATCGTTAATGATAATAGCGGTGTTGTACGGTGGAAGAGACGGGTCTTCATTGCGTTCCATTAAGGAAAATACCCCCCAGATGCCGTTGCGGATACAGGCCTCTTTGAACTGACCAATCTCCGGGCTATCGAGAGTGAGTAACATCTCGTCATAGGTCCAGATTTTAGTATTCAGTCCCTGGGTTGAATATTCCGGGAAGACGATAACATCAAGTCCCGGATATCCGGCTTTGGTGGAGTCAACGGCCTTACAAATCTTATCGACCTGTATCTGGATATCCTCCGGTCCTTTAATAACGGGAACGGGGTATTGGATGGCGGCAATTAATAACGCTTCATCCCAGGAGCTTACACTTCCGGTGCTACCCATAGCAGACCTCTCATAGTTAAGTTGGTGATATAAATTTAAACCGACAGATATGACGCAATTTGTTCTTCATCAGCACCAGAACGCGCCCGTTGATGAACAATATTGCCTTTCTCAATAACAACAATTTTATCTGACACATCGAGTACAAAGCTTAAAACCTGCTCGGAAACTAATATGGTCAACCCTTCTGCATCACGAATCTTACGTAATATTTTTGCCATTTCTTTAATAATTGACGGTTGAATTCCCTCCGTTGGTTCATCCAGCAAAAGTAATTTGGGTTTACCGGCGAGAGCTCTGGCCATAACGAGCTGCTGCTGCTGACCACCGGAAAGATTTCCCGCCATCCGTTTGCGCATTTCTTTCAGCACAGGGAAATAGTCATACAGGTATTCAGGAACCTGTAACGAACGGGATTGGCGAATCCCCGTTTTTATATTTTCTTCAACCGTCATGGTTGAAAATACCATTCGCCCCTGCGGGACAAAGCCAATGCCATGCTGAACGCGCTGGTAACTAAGCAAGCCGGTAATATTTGTACCGGCAAACTCTAACTCACCGGCACAGGACGGTATCATACCAATCAGTGATTTCATCAGCGTGGTTTTACCCATACCATTGCGCCCTACCAGAGCGACGATTTCACCCTCTGCTAACGTCAGATTCAGTCCACTGATGACCTGGCTCTGACCATATGCGACAGCATAATCAGAAATTTTCAGCATCCGTGTCTCCTTAATGACCAAGATAAACGTCAATAACCCGAGGGTCGTTTTTGACTTTATTGATGCTACCTTCCGACAATACTTTTCCCTGGTGCATGACGGTGACATGATCGGCAATGTCTTCGACGAACTGCATGTCGTGTTCAATCACCAGTACAGAACGTCCCCCGGCAATTTTGCGCAGGAGCTGCGCGGTTTTTTGGCGTTCGGCGACAGACATGCCTGCCACGGGTTCGTCCAGCATCATGAGCTTAGGATCTTGTATTAGTAGCATCCCTATTTCTAACCACTGCTTTTGCCCATGGCTGAGAAGGTCAGCCTGCGTATGTAGGTAATCGGCAAGGAAAATTTCGCCAGCAACCTGTTCGACCGCAGCGATTATTTCTGGCGTGCGACGAAAGAACATGGCGCCCAACGCAGTTCTGGCTTTGGGATAAGATAACTCGAGATTTTCAAATACCGTTAAGTTCTCATAGATTGATGGATTCTGGAATTTACGCCCAACCCCTTCATGAACAATTTTATTTTCCCGAAGTTTACTCAGTTCCTTATTGCGAAATTTGATGCTGCCGCTGGTTAGCTTTGTTTTCCCGCAAATGAGATCAAGCACTGTTGTCTTACCCGCGCCATTTGGGCCAATAATAACGTAAATCTGCCCCTCATCGATGTACATTGAAAAATCATCGACGGCTTTGAAGCCATTAAATGAAACGGTTAATCCCTCTACCGCTAAAATTATTTCTTTTATCGGATTTTTCATTTCAGCACTCCGGTGTTTACTCTGGGTTTGGTCATACTCTTTTTGCGCAGCAGCGACATCACGATCGGGTGAATATATTGCTGATAAAGCCCTGCCAGTCCTTTCGGGAAAATCAGCACGACGGCAATAAAGAGCAGGCCCATGGCAATCGTCCAGAGTTCAGGAAAAGACTCGGAAATACTGCTCTTGGCGGCATTGACGATAAGGGCGCCATATACTGCCCCCAGCAAAGAACCTCGCCCGCCCACGGCACAGAAAACGACCATTTCAATTGAAGCAACAGTGCCAATAAACCCTGGCGACATGAACCCTACTTGCAGAGTGAACATAGCGCCACCGATCGCCGAAAACAGAGCGCTAATGCAGAAAACCACCGTTTTGATATTCGCGACATCATAACCAGAGAAACGAACGCGGTCTTCCTTATCGCGAATGGCAACCATCAGTCGGCCGAGCTTGCTATTCACAATAAAATAGCCCGCGCTCACAACCAGCATCAGTAAAACAGCATTAATAAAGTAGAGGATATAGCGTGCAGAATCAGTACGGATATCCCAACCTAAAAGCGTGCGTAAATCCGTGATGCCGTTAATTCCCCCGGTGTAACCCTGTTGTCCGATAATAAGAATCGTCAGGATCGCGGAGATAGCCTGGGTGATAATAGCGAAGTACACCCCGCCAACGCGGCGTTTAAACATTGCGCTGCCGAGAATCCATGCGCAAATAGTGGGCACGATTAAAATAGCCAGAATTGTCAGACTAAAAGAATGGAATGGCTGCCAGAACGAGGGCAAAGCGGTTAGCTGATTCCAGTCCATAAAATCCGGGATGCCCGGGGTGGTTTGCATTTTTGTTTCCGCTGGCGAGGAAGCTTCCAGCTTGAGAAACATGGCCATACAATAACCGCCGAGGCCAAAAAAGATGCCCTGCCCCAGGCTCAGAATACCGCTGTAGCCCCAACAAAGTACCAGCCCGACGGCAACAAATGCATAAGTCAGGTATTTACCGATCAGGTTTAAACGGAAAAGATCCAGGGTTAGCGGCATGACGATAAAAATAAGGCCTATCACCAGGGCAATACCCAGTAGCGGATAATTTTGCATGCGTTTCATCATAAACTCCTAGCGGCGGACCCGGTTGGCGAAAAGACCTTGCGGACGCAATAGCAGAATGCCGACCACGATCAGTAGCGTAATCACCTTCGCCATTGAACCGCTCAGGAAAAACTCCAGCGTGGATTGCGATTGTGAAATGGCAAATGCGGAGGCGAGCGTGCCGAGCAAACTTTGCGCGCCGCCAAACACCACCACCAGGAAGGTGTCAACGATATACTGCTGGCCAGCCGTTGGACCTGTTGAGCCGATCATGGTAAAGGCGCTTCCGGCGATCCCGGCGATGCCGCACCCAAGTGCGAAGGTTCGACTATCGACCTGAGCCGTATTAATACCCACCGCGCTGGCCATCTGGCGGTTAAGTACCACCGCGCGGACTTTTATTCCCCAGGCGGAGAAATAAATCAGCCAGGCCGTAAAAGCGGTAATAACTACGGTCAGCAGCAGAACAAATACCCCATTAACAGGAATATCAATATTGTCGGCAAACTGATACGACCCCATTAGCCATGAAGGTAAGTCAACGCCGACTTCGCGGGGACCAAATAGCGAACGATAGCACTGCTGTAGAATCAGGCTCAGACCCCATGTCGCCAGCAGCGTGTCGAGGGGGCGTTTATACAGATGCCGTATCAGGATTTTCTCAACGAGCGTACCCAGCAAGGCGGTACACAGGAAAGCAAGGGCAATGGCAACAAAGAAGTAGATGCCGAAGATTGAAGGCAGATAAGCGCTGAAAAACTTACCGGTCAACCATGTGACATAAGCACCCAGGATCATGAACTCGCCATGAGCCATATTAATCACGCCCATCTGGCCAAAAATAATAGCGAGTCCAAGCGACATCAGAACAAACACGGCGAACAGGCTGAGCCCCGAAAACCCCTGCATGACAAAAATGGAAGCCAAATCGGCGAAGTTATAATCGCTGAACATGGAAGTATCCTCGGTGAAGTCAAAGACCCCCCACGCTATATGGGGGGAAGCGTCGGTTAGTCTTTCGGGAATGGGTTCGGTTCGATAAGTTCTGGCGTCTGATAAATCACGTCGTACTGCCCATCCGCACGAGCGCGACCGATAACCGTTTTGGACCACAGATGATGGTTATCATGGATGCGTACATACCCTTCCGGCGCATCTTTGAACTCAATACCGGGCGAGGCCTTACGAATTTTGTCCACGTCGAACGAGCCAGCTTTCTCAACCGCCGCTTTCCATAACCATGGGCCAAGATAGGCCGCCTGAGTGACATCGCCGATAACCATGTCATTACCCCAGCGCTTTTTAAATGCGGCGACAAAGCTTTTATTTTCCGGATTATCCATACTCTGGAAATACTTCATCGAGGCATAGGCGCCGACGATATTTTCGCCGCCAATACCGCGGATCTCATCTTCCGTGACGGAGATGGTCAGCAGCAGCGGTTTCTCCTGCGTCATATCGATCCCCGCCGCCTTCAATTGCTTATAGAAGGCCACATTCGAACCGCCGACAACAATGGCATAGATAACATCAGGCTTCTTGAGTTTTATTTTGTTAATAACCGAATTGAACTGCGTATTACCGAGTGGGTAATAATCTTCGCCAACGACTTTCAGCCCCAGCTTTTCAATATGGTGACGGGCGATTTTGTTTGCAGTACGCGGCCAAATATAATCAGAGCCAAGCAGGTAGAAGGTTTTTGCATGTTTATTTTTAACTACCCAATCAATGCCGGAGATTATCTGTTGAGTAGCTTCCTGTCCGGTATAAATAACGTTTGGCGATTGCTCAAGCCCTTCGTAAAAGGTTGGGTAATAGAGCATGCCGTTATATTGCTCAAGTACCGGCAGCATGGCTTTGCGGGAAGCCGAAGTCCAGCCGCCGAAGATAGCGGCGACCTTATCACTGACCAGTAACTTACGCGCTTTTTCTGCAAAGGTCGGCCAGTCGCTGGCCCCGTCTTCCTGTACATATTCAATTTTTCTCCCCAGTACCCCTCCGGCAGCGTTAATCTGCTCAATAGCCAGCTTTTCAGCCTGAATCGAGCCGGTTTCACTGATGGCCATCGTGCCTGTGGATGAATGCAGTATCCCGACCTTGACGCTATTGTCGGTGACCGCCAGGCCCGTGGTATTAACCACTGACGTCGCCGGGGCGGCGATGGCCGTATTAGCTGCCATCATCAGGCCGGCAATCGCCAAAAGTTTCGCTTTGAGGCACGCCTGGTGAAACCGGCCTGGGCTCGGGATTTTCATATTGCTATGTGGCTGGGGTAAATCACGAATGTTCATGGTAGCCCTCATAATCGTTATGGTTCATCTCAACTGGGGCTATCATGCGAGAGAGTCCAGCAATCCAACAATGCGCGAGGTAACGCAGCGGCTACGTCATTTAACGTATTGGTTAATTCTCATAATCAAGACATGCTCACGTGCGCGATAACAAGAAAATACTAAGACGCGCCTGTGGTTAAGTTCAGCATTTTCATCATTTCAGGAGCAGTGAATGACCGTTCAGCAAAAGGCGTTTAAATCGCGCAGACGCTACAACCAGTGGGTGACCAATCAGACTCTCGAGGATTTTGCGCTCCGCTATACGCCGGTCTCGGCACGACGCTGGAGCGCAAAGCGAGTTGTTATGACAGCGCTCAGCGCAATTACCTTTTTGGCGCTTGAAGCCATTGGCGGCGCGCTGACGTTAACCTATGGATTTAATTATGTGGTGGTGGCGGTTATCTTAGTTAGCATTATTATCTTTGCGCTATCAATGCCGATTGCCATTAATGCCGCAAAAAACGGCCTGGATATTGATTTGCTGACCCGCGGCGCCGGATTTGGCTACCTTGGTTCCACGGTGACCTCGTTAATCTATGCTTCTTTCACCTTTATATTTTTCGCCCTGGAAGCCGCTATTATGGCGATGGCGCTTAATATGCTGTTTGGCCTGCCATTGCACTTTGGTTATCTGATTGGTTCCGTTGTTGTTATTCCCCTCGTCACCTGGGGGTTCACTTTTATTTCCCGTTTTCAGCAGTTCACCCAGTTTTGCTGGCTGGCGCTACAGCTATTACCCTTTATTTTCATTTTAATACGTGAACATCATGTGCTGCAAAACTGGATCGACTTCCCTGGTTTTATTACAGCCCGCGATGGTTCTTTCGATTTCCTTCAGCTCGGCGCCGTCTGTTCCGTACTGCTCTCACTGGTAAGTCAAGTGGGAGAGCAGGTCGATCAGGTTCGTTTTTTACCAAAGCCACAACATCCGGCCCGCTGGAGATGGTATGGCGCAGTAATTGCCGCAGGTCCGGGGTGGGTTGTCATCGGCGCCATCAAGATCCTGCTCGGCTCCTTCCTCGCCGTGCTGGCGTTTAATTACGGACTCGGCGCGGAACTGGCCAGCGAACCCACCCATATGTATCTGGTGGCATTTAGCTATGTCACCCATTCATCATCAACGCTACTGGCATTAACCGGTATTTTTGTGGTGCTCTCCCAGCTCAAAATTAACGTCACCAATGCATATGCCGGCTCGATCGCATGGTCTAATTTTTTCCTGCGCCTGACCCATCGTCATCCAGGGCGCGTCGTGTGGCTGTTTTTTAATGTCGGTATTGCTCTGTTATTGATGGAACTTGGCGTTTATCGCGTATTTGAGGATATCCTGGGCATTTATGCGGTGGCGGCCACATCCTGGCTTGGCAGCGTGGTTGCCGATCTCACGTTAAATAAGTGGCTTAAATTACGACCAGCGGAAATAGAGTTTCGCCGGGCCTATCTCTACGATATCAATCCTGTCGGCATCGGTTCGATGACGCTCGCCATGCTCTGCGGTCTCTCAGCCTGGATGGGATGGCTTGGTCATCCTCTACAGGTTTTTGCCTCAATGTTATCGTTGTGTCTGACGTTTATCACCGCCCCCTTCATCGCCTGGCTGACTCGCGGACGTTACTATTTTTCCCGGACGCCGGTGCAGGTCACGGCAACGGAATGCTGTGTCTGCGGTAATTATTTTGAAAAACCAGAGATGAGCTATTGTCCTTTTTATCAGGGCAGTATTTGCTCACTATGTTGTTCTCTCGATGTCCAGTGCAACGATACTTGCAAACCTCATGCGCGCTATACGGAACAGGCTTCAAAGCTTATCGGGATATTTATTAAAGAAAAATCATTACGCAAAATTGATCCCAGAGTGTGGAGTTTTATCAGCATTTTGCTGTTATTCAGTTCCGTCATCGGTCTGCTTTTGATGCTGGTTTTCGCTCAGATGCGCGATGAATTCGGCAGCGAGCAGGACCTTCTCGCCGCGGCGTTATGGAAAGTTTTTTTTATCCTGCTTATCGTAACCGGCGTCACCACCTGGCTATTTGTCCTGACAAATAAAAGTCGCCAGATTGCGCAAGAGGAATTGCGCCTGCAAAGCGACCGTCTGATGAAAGAAATTATTGCCCATGAAGCGACGGACCGGCAATTGCAGCAGGCAAAGGAAGATGCCGACGATGCTAATCAGGCCAAAAGCCGCTATCTCACCGGCATTACTCATGAACTCAGAACGCCGCTCAATGCGATGCTGGGTTATGCGCAATTACTCGAACGTGCTGATGATATCCCCCCAGCCCGGCAGCGCGGTATCGGTATTATGCGCAGAAGCGGCGAGCATCTGGCTAATCTAATTGAGGGATTACTGGATATTTCGAAAATTGAAGCGGGAAAATTAGAAATATATCGTGAAGAAGTGCGCATTGGCGATTTGGTGCAGCAACTGGTCGCCATGTTTGAACAACAGGCCAGCGATAAAGGACTGACATTTCACTACAACGCCCCACACTGGCTGCCCGAGGCGGTGATGACGGATGAGAAACGCCTCCGGCAAATTCTTATCAATCTGCTTTCTAATGCGGTTAAATTCACGGACAGAGGCAGTGTAACCCTCGATTTCCAGTATCGTAGCGAGGTGGCGTTTTTCTCGGTTCACGATACCGGCATCGGCATCGCCCCTGAGAACCTGGAACGCATCTTTAAGCCTTTCGAACGCGTATCCGGCGATAGTCGTCGGATCGGGACGGGCCTTGGGCTGACGATTACCCGGCTTCTGACTTATATCATGGGTGGCGATCTCCAGGTGGAAAGCATCCGTGGCGAAGGCACAACGTTTAAACTCACCCTGATGCTGCCAAGCTATAGCGGGGATGCCTACCAACCCGCCGAGCCTGCGGTAATCACCGGATATCCAGGCAAGCGACACACCCTGCTGGTAGTTGACGATGATGAATCCCATCGGCAGCTGATGATGGATTTACTCACGCCCATAGGCTTCACGCTGCTAACAGCCGAAAATGGTCATGTCGCGCTACATTTAGCCCGGCAAAATCATATCGACCTTCTTCTTCTGGATGTTGCAATGCCTGAAATGTCGGGGTGGGAACTGCTACGTCAGTTACGTAATAAGGGACAATTAGCGCCGGTAATTATGATTTCTGCGGAAGCGGATGAGGGTAAATGCCGCCATTTCACTGGCGAAGGGGAAGTTCGCTACCTGGTTAAACCGCTGCGTTTCCCTTTACTACTGGAGAACATCGGTGAAATATTGCATCTCCAGTGGCGCACGGAATGTCAGCCGCCAAAGCAGCCGGAAATACATGAACCACGCTCGCAGCTTACCCGTGTCCAGATTGAGTCGTTAAAAGAGATGGCCAGATTGGGTTATGTGAGAGGGTTTCGTGAACTGCTGGACAAACATATTTCCGCTAACCAGATCAGCAAAGCCGAGGGCGAAAAATTTGCCGAGTTGCTGAGGCGCTTTCGATTCAAAGAGATAGTCGAGAGTCTTGAACGCCCGGAGGGAGAGAAAAATGGCAATAGCAAAGCCGACGGTACTTATCGTCGATGATGATATCAACACGGTAAGTATGTTGAATGACACGCTTGATGAAGCCGGTTTTACCGTTCTGGTCGCTCTGGAGGGTAATCAAGCCCTTTCGATAACCAGCCAGATAACCCCAGATATCATTCTGCTTGATGCCGTAATGCCGCATCTGGATGGGTTTTCAACCAGTAAGCGCCTGCGGCAAAATCCGGGGCTGCGGCATACCCCGATTATTTTCATGACAGGCCTGAGTGATACGCAGAATATCGTTGATGCATTTGATGCCGGGGTGGTCGATTACGTAATTAAGCCGATACGCACGGAAGAGCTGGTTGTCAGAATGCGTACCCACTTGCGGAACTCAAAATTAACGGTCAGTGCCTATAGCGCGATGGATTCCGTTGGCCAGACCTTATGTGTTTTTAGCAAAGAGGGGCAACTACGCTGGGCCACGCCCAATGCATGGCAACTGATGAAAAACTTCAGCGATACCGGGTATGAACCCAATAAAAAAATAGTAAACCGGATCATCGGTTGGCTGAACAATACGGAAGGTTTAAAAATACCCTTAGATCTTTCATCGCAAGGCATCGCTCTGAAATTCTATCTTTCACGCCGGACCGCTGAAGGAGAAAGTTTGCTACGTATTGAAGAGATCAAAGGACATGAAGAAGTCGAAGCGGTGAAACGCCTGAAAAACAACCTAGGGCTGACGCAACGAGAAGCCGAAGTCCTCCTGTGGATTGCCAGGGGAAAAACAAACCGCGAAATTGGCGATATTTTAAACCTTAGCCCCAGAACCGTGAATAAACACCTTGAAATTGTATTTCCAAAGCTGAGTGTGGACAATCGCACCGCAGCGGCAGCGTTGGCAATAAATTCGCTATATGCCAGGGAGAAAATGTAGCGACAATGAGGCGTATTCGCGCAGACCTGCCCTGACATTTTTATCAGGCAGAACTGGCACCCTCATGTCCACGTCTCCGTCACCTGTGGCGGTATCGATGAGCACGGGAAGTGGAAGAAAATCAGCTTCCGTAAGGATGCCATGCGCGCCCGCTGGATGTGGAATATCCGCCAGCTTCTGCTGAGCGTCTGGTTCGAAGGCGTGGCCCTGCCGCCGTCCCTGTCACATATCACCACCGAATCACAATGGCGCAGTCTGAAGTGGTTTACTGAATTTGGCCACCTGAACAGAGGTGATATGCTCACCTCAGAACAACACAGGTGTCATAATGAAAAAAAGAAATTTCAGCGCAGAGTTTAAACGCGAATCCGCTCAACTGGTCGTTGACCAGAACTACACCGTGGCAGATGCAGCCAGCGCTATGGATGTCGGCCTTTCCACAATGACGCGATGGGTGAAACAATTACGTGATGAACGGCAGGGCAAAACACCAAAAGCCTCCCCCATTACCCCGGAACAAATTGAAATCCGTGAGCTCAGGAAAAAGCTACAACGTATTGAAATGGAAAATGAAATATTAAAAAAGGCTACCGCGCTCTTGATGTCAGACTCCCTGAACAGTTCTCGATAATCGGGAAACTCAGGGCGCGTTATCCTGTGGCCACTCTCTGCCATGTGTTCGGGGTTCATCGCAGCAGCTACAAATACTGGAAAAACCGTCCTGAAAAGCCAGACGGCAGACGGGCTGTATTACGCAGTCAGGTACTTGAACTGCATGGCATCAGCCACGGCTCTGCCGGAGCAAGAAGCATCGCCACAATGGCAACCCAGAGAGGTTACCAGATGGGGCGCTGGCTTGCTGGCAGACTCATGAAAGAGCTGGGGCTGGTCAGTTGCCAGCAGCCGACTCACCGGTATAAGCGTGGCGGTCATGAGCACGTTGCTATCCCGAATCATCTTGAGCGACAGTTCGCCGTAACGGAACCAAATCAGGTGTGGTGCGGTGATGTGACCTATATCTGGACGGGTAAGCGCTGGGCGTACCTCGCCGTTGTTCTCGACCTGTTCGCAAGAAAGCCAGTGGGCTGGGCCATGTCGTTCTCGCCGGACAGCAGGCTCACCATGAAAGCACTGGAAATGGCATGGGAAACCCGTGGTAAGCCCGTCGGGGTGATGTTCCAAGCGATCAAGGCAGTCATTATACGAGCAGGCAGTTCCGGCAGTTACTGTGGCGATACCGGATCAGGCAGAGTATGAGTCGGCGTGGAAACTGCTGGGATAACAGCCCAATGGAGCGCTTCTTCAGGAGTCTGAAGAACGAATGGGTGCCGGCGACGGGCTATGTAAGCTTCAGCGATGCAGCTCACGCAATAACGGACTATATCGTTGGATATTAGGTAATGACTCCAACTTACTGATAGTGTTTTATGTTCAGATAATGCCCGATGACTTTGTCATGCAGCTCCACCGATTTTGAGAACGACAGTGACTTCCTGCCCAGCCTTGCCAGATGTTGCCTCAGATTCAGGTTATGCCGCTCAATGCGCTGCGTATATCGCTTGCTGATAACGTGCAGTTCTCCCTTCAGGCGTGATTCATAAAGCGGCCAGCCATCCGTCATCCATACCACGACCTCAAAGGCCGACAGCAGGCCCAGAAGACGCTCCAGCGTGGCCAGAGTGCGTTCACCGAATACGTGCGCCACAACCGTCCTCCGTATCCTGTCATACGCGTAAAACAGCCAGCGCTGACGTGATTTAGCACCGACGTAGCCCCACTGTTCGTCCATTTCAGCGCAGACAATCACATCACTGCCCGGTTGTATGCGCGAGGTTACCGACTGCGGTCTGAGTTTTTTAAGTGACGTAAAATCGTGTTGAGGCCAACGCCCATAATGCGGGCGGTTGCCCGGCATCCGACGCCATTCATGGCCATATCAATGATTTTCTGGTGCGTACCGGGCTGAGAGGCGGAGTAAGTGAACTGTAGTTGCCATGTTTTACGGCAGTGAGAGCAGAGATAGCGCTGATGTCCGGCAGTGCTTTTGCCGTTACGCACCACCCCGTCAGTAGCTGAACAGGAGGGACAGCTGATAGAAACAGAAGCCACTGGAGCACCTCAAAAACACCATCATACACTAAATCAGTAAGTTGGCACCATTACCCCTTTCCCGGTGAATGCAGACTGATCCATCAGCATGCTTTATCCTTAATGAAGTAAGCTCCCGGCGATAAACCCACCACTTTACTAAGGGTATTGTCCTTTAATTAACCAGCACACACAAGTAATCAGTTACTTACATACTTCAATAATAAGTGGCAGCGCCTTTTATCATCAGATCGGCAATCAGAAATAATATTAACGAAACGCCAGACTTACCGAAGCCGGCATCAAGTTTGCTCGTTGAGCAGGACCATCATTTTTGCTGCAAAAACAGCAGAATGAGCGGTTCCCATTAACGAAGGGGAATCCACTCAAAAGCGGAGACATTCCTGCGGGATTAATAAGCTTCGCCTTCGCCGAAGGCGCCGTCCACCAGGCAAATTCTCGCTGCAAAATGCGCAGCAGCCTGCAGTGCTGCGGTGATATTACCGTGCTGACGTAAATGGAGCAGAAACGCAGTGATAAACGCATCACCCGCACCTAATGTATCCACTGGTGTTACCGTCTCCGGCTCCTGCTGATACCAGTCTTTACCATCGAACAGAAGTGCACCTTGCTCGCCACGCGTCGCGACCGCCAAACCGCTGCCTGCCTGCACCGCCTGCACCAGAAGTTCACGCGTTTCTACCAGCGACCATCCCGCACAGGAGAAAAATGCCGCGTCGAGCCAGCGGCATAATGGCAGCGCCTGTGCGATGACAAAATCATCTGAGAAATCATATGAAAGCCATCCGGATAACGTTGCCAGCGCAGGTAGTTGCGCATCAATATAGCTGTAGCTGCTGGTGTGGATCAGCGAGAAATCATTAAGCCAGTCCATCTGTTGCAAAATAAAGTCCATCGATTCCGTCTGGCGCACACCGCCGAGATTCGAACCGAGAAACACCCGTTCCCCCTGTTCAATCGTCAGCCGCGCATAGCCATTTTCACCCGCAACCTGACGGCAATGGCGTATATCGATGCCGAACTTTGCCAGCGCACGCATCACATGGTCAGCCGCCGCATCGTTACCAAAAATGCCCAGATAGGCAGCCGATGCATCCAGCATCGCCGCATACACGCTGAAATTGAGCGCGTTGCCTCCAGGATACCGTACACGCCGGTGTTCATATTTATCGACAACGTTGTCGCCTATGCCAATGACTTTCATTGATCGCCGCCCTTAGTAATCCACCACGCCCATATAGCGGCGGGTTGAGAGCGGATGCTGGCGGATATCAGCCAGTGCCGCACGGTAGTCGCACATGATGCTGTAAAACAGCACCGGGTTAAAGTAGTCCACCACTGATGCAGGCAGCGCATTCAGGCCCAACTCGCGGGCGTCCACAACCTCTGTTTTGTCGTTATAACGATTCAGGAACGCCTGCGCACGCTGATCCAGAGCACGTGTGCGGCCTTCATTCATCAGGAGGATAAAGGGTACGTGATTATCGGTGACTTCAAATGGGCCATGAAAGAACTCGCCGCTGTGAATAGAAGCGGCATCGAGACGCTGCATTTCCATCAGTGAGCAGATGGCGAATCCATAGGCATGCCCGTATGAGGCGCCACTCGAAAGCACATAGAACAGGGACTCATGCTGATAGCGTTCTGCGAACGCGGCGCAACGGGTTACCACCTTAGCGCGGGCCTGGCGGATCACCGTATCGATTTGCGCAAAGCCATGCTGGAAAGCCTGCCATTCGGCAAAATCTTCCACCTGATACAGCGTATCCATGCACAGGCTGAGGATCAGCGCCATCGGGTTTTCGGTGACCAGCGTATCATCACCCCATTTATATAACAGGTTATGGTCGGCCCATTGCAGCAGTTCCGCTTCCGCATTGTGCGTAAGCGTGATAGTGGCGGCACCACGGTTTTTTGCCAGTTGAGCCGCAGCCACAGACTCTGGCGTGTTGCCACCATGCGAACAGACAATCACGAGTGACGAGGCACCTAACGCGCGCGGTGCAGCATGCACAAATTCATTGGCAGTCATCATCCATGAGCGCAGATTTTCACTCTGCTCATTGAGGAAATAATGAGCAGGATACATATCGACCAGCGAGCCACCGCAAGCGACCAGGAAAACCTGACGCAGCGGCTTATCCTGAAAATGGCTGCTCATCAGGGAGGTAATGATGGGTTGGGTCTGCATGGGGTTAATCACCGTAGATATTGAAATTGAAGTATTTTTTCGCTAAACGATCATAGGTGCCGTTGGCGCGAATCGCGGCGATCGCCTTGTTAAAACGGGCCTGTAAATCTATATCATCCTGCCGTAACCCGATCCCGGTGCCGGGCCCAAAGATCTCATCATCTTTGACTTGCGGCTGGATTAGCGTGAACTTTTGGCCCTGGGGTTTGCTCAACAGCGCTTCAGTGATCACCACCGCATCATCGAGCGTGCCATCAAGGCGGCCATTAATCAGATCGGCATAGACCGATTCCGCATCCGGATAAGCAACCACCTCAACGCCCGCGTTGCGCCAGTATTTGTTGGCATAACTTTCAAATACCGAACCCTGCTGGACGCCAATACGTTTACCTTTCAGCGATGCCGCCGTGGGGGCGAGCGAACTGCCTTTAGCGGTCACCAGGAATGCGGGAGTATTGAAGAGTTTGTCACTGAAAGAGATGGCTTTTTTACGTTCATCAGTGATCGACAGAGAAGAAAGAATGGCATCAAATTTCTTTGCCTGAAGTGCCGGAATAAGCCCGTCGAAGCTGTTCTGTACCCAGGAGCATTGCACTTTCATCTCCGCGCAAATCGCATTACCAAGGTCGATATCGAAACCGATGAGCTGACCATTGGCATTTTTCGATTCAAACGGTGGGAAGGTCGGGTCGATACCGAAACGCAGCTGATCCGCCGCCGCCGACGTGTGAATGCAGCCTAACATGGCTATCGCTGAAGCAAGCCCGGCGATGGCTTTTTTAATTTTCATAGCTGTTCCCCCCAAGGTTTAAACATACCAAAAAATATACCACGAAGATTGATATACGCTCGATCTGGCGGATATAGCAACAATAATTCGCGAATAATAACCAAAAAAATTGTCGTGGTATGTTATTCTTAGTGTCACGCCATACCGATATAAATGATTTTATTTTGTATAATCAACTGATTGATTTCCTATTTTTTGCTTTCCATAACCGACACAAAACAGACCATGACCAGCCCAGTAAAACAGACCAGAAGGCCGCGCAGGAGCTATCTCGACGCGCGCAAAAAACTACTCGGAATGCTCAATTCACCCGATTTCAACAGCGGCGATCAGATCCCCGCAGAGCGCGAATTAAGCGAGGTGTTGGGTATCAGCCGTGTGACAGTGCGAAAAATCATCACTGAATTGATTGACGAAGGCGTGCTGGAAAGACGGGGGAATCAGGGAACCTGGTTGGTCGATACGGCGATTGAACGCCCGCTACAGCCTGCGCTGGGCATCAGTAAAATTCTTGAATTGAATGGCGCAGTGCCCAGCAGCCAGTTGATCTACTTCCATATTTCCGCGGCCAGCGCCCGCATTGCACGGCTACTGCACATTGAAGAGGGCGATCCTTTAGTCATGATCAAACGCCTGCGCCTGGCTGATGGACACCCTTTCTGCATCGAAACCAGTTACTTACCTCAAGCCCGTGTCGCGGATTTGAGCGCTGATATGTTAGAAAAAGAAGGGTCGCTTTATCGCCTGCTGGCTGAACGTTACGCTATTCACGATGTGTACGATGAAGGAACCATCCGGGCAGCGGCGATGAGCGAAGAGGAGCATCAACTGTTGCAGGCGAAACCAGAGAGCCCGGCGCTGGTCTACCGTGGTGTGATTTACGATAGCCAGCATCAGCCGATTGAGTATCTGGTCTCGGTGAATCACCCGCAACGCGTCGCTTTTCGCATCAATGGCGGCCTGAAGGAAGTGGACGTGCTTTCACCGTGACGGGCTATTGCATGTTTTCGCCGCCAGCGGGGCGTGGATAATGGCTTCCGCCATTTGGCCGGCACCAATAAAATGTACATTTGCCATGAGCGGCAACGCCTTATTGAAAGCGATATTCACCGCGACCGACGCGAAAACGCTGGCCTTTCAGCGACGGATCAGAGGCGTTAAAAACCAGTTCGACTAATCGATTGGCCTCCCCCTGACGAAAGAGAAAGCGCTGCTGTCCTGCGGACAGACCTTCAGACAGTTCATTAAAACCGAACAACGCGTGCCAGTGCTCACGCGCGGCCTGCGGATCCTGCACCTCAAAAATGGCGCTCTGTAATGTCACTTCGCCTGCCGGATGCGGCTTGTCGAGCCCCTGAGCGCGTAGCCGCGTTAGCCGTGCGTTATCATCTTCTCCCCATTGCAGAACAAAGGGATACGGCAGGCCGTTAAAATCCCCATCAATGGTAAAAATACGCCAGCTAATGACGTTTCCTTGCGGGTCGTTGCGCTGGCCGTTAACAATTGGCGAGACCTGTAACCCTTGACTGCGCAACTCTGCATGCGTCTGGTCAATATCATCCGTGCGCAACGCTACCCGGTGCAGCACCTGGTTTTCGGGGGCTATTTGCATTCTAGGGTTGGAATCCATCCATTCTAACCCTAGACTCTTAGTCGGACAAAAAGCTGCTTCTGGTTGGATTTTTCTGTTTTTCACCACCCTGCGAAAATCTAACATTGGTTGGATTCTCAGACGCGCCCTCTCTCGCGTTAATCCAACTCTCCACCTTCTGCCTGCTTCAACAATGTCGGAATGTGCGGTCCATACTCGACCTTGCCTCGTCCTGCTCGAATACCACTGCCAACCTTGCGGGCTTCTTTGGAGTACAACGTCTTTGCACGCATGATCTCATAGCTATAACCCCGACCTAACCGGTTGGACATCTTGATCAAGCCGTTGAGCCCTTCGGTATAGCCATTGGTGATTGAGAACGGCGCATCCCAGTAGGCAAAGATGTCGTCGTAATGGTTGTGTACCGTTTTTACCAGTTTTTTGAAAGGCTCCATGCCATAAGGCGGCAGGCTGTTCTCCCAAGCCTCAAAGGCGTTCTGAGCGCTCTGCTTATCGGGTTCGTCGTAGATGCAGAAGAAGGCTTCCTTGAAGTCATAGGCCATGGCAAGTGCTGGGATCGCCTGCTTTATAACCTCCAGCGCCTTTTGCTCTGCGGGCGTCAGGTTGCCGGGTCGCTTCAGGGTGAGCCAGCGAATGGACTTTTTGACGTAAATGCGATCTTCTTTGCTTAACTGTGCCTGATAGTTCTTGCGCTCCGCTTCCAAGGCTTCAGAGGCCATCTTGACGACATGGAACTTGTCGATCACCAGTTTGGCGTTGGGCAGATACTGAGCAAAGGAACGCTTGAAGGGTCGCCACATATCCGTACAGACCCATTCCACTTTGTCAGCATCCGGCAAATCCTTGAAGAAGGGCTTCAGGTGCTCTTGAGTACGATGCTCCAACATATCAAAGACGTTGTTGGTTGCCAGATTGGTGATTACACAGCGATACCCGCCGGCAAGGTTCACTTCGTCAATACCCATGATGACCGGGGTTTCGTAACGAACGGTTTGGGAGAGTTCCTCAATGAGATCGTGAGCGATGTTCTTGACGGTGTTCACTGCCACACCGGTTTGCTCGGCTAAAGCATGGAAGGTGGTTCCCAGGCACTGTTGCCGAATAACATCGACCAGCCGTTTGGTGGCTCGGCGTTTGTCATCCAGAAAACTCAACTCCGGCATGGACATTTTTCCGCACGACTCACAGCGAAAGCGCGGGCGCTGAACTTCAAGGCGGACGGGCTCCATGTACAACGGCGTGTCCATGAACTTGTTTTTGCGCGTACCGTGTCTGTGCATAGGGATGTTGCAGTCCCCACATAACGGCACCTCGACCGTTACCGGCTCAGCAACTATCACAAGGCACTTGCCCTCGTGGCGCATATCGACCGGCTTGATGCCTGGCAGATTCAGCAGGTCAAGCATCGGCTTAATCCATACCCAGATCGATGTCTTTGCCTTCGCGCAGCAGGTCATACACCATATCAACCAATGCGGTCATGCCCTGACGGTCAGACTTGAGCACCTGGGTTGCCAGCTTCTGATGACTGGACAAAGCACGAACAACCGCTTGCTGAACAGCACCGGGGAGGTTGCCTTTCATAGCCTGCTCACGGGTGTTGCTTTCCACCTGAGCCATGACGACATCGCTTTCACCGGTAATCGCTGAAATCTGATTAACGAAAGCCACCTGATCCTGTATCGGCGTCGCCTCACCAAACAGGCTGTTGAGCCTCTCGATAATTTCTTTGACGAATTTAGGCTTGTCGCCTACCGCGCCACCACCGCCTGCACCTGCTGGTTGCAATACCGGGGTTTTGCCTTCGTCTTCTACGTCATCGGGTCGAGCATTGATGTCAAAGCCAGTAAGCACCAGGCCTGTCAAGTCCACGGTTTCCGGTGCTTCGTGCTGAAGGCGCTTTTGCAACAGCTTGGCGAAAGCGGCAAAGTTTTCCAACTCCGGGTCGCCAAAATCAATCAGTTGGGCGATATAGGAATAGGTACGGCAGAAGCGCCCCAGGTCCGACTTGAAGCCCATCAACGCCTTGATTTGCTCGGCATACTCATCCTGGTGGTGATCGGCAGACTTCATACCCGCCTCGTCACCCTTGGCGCGGGCCTTCTCAAACGCTGCTTCCCAGGTTGCCATGCCATCGCGCAACATTTTCAACTTGTCGTTATACAAGGCCGTCGCTCCAGCTGTAGCGGTATACAGCGCCTTGTGCTGTGGCGATTTAGTATGGGTGATGTCACGTATGGTCTTGAAGCGGGCTTCCTTGAACGCGGCCAAGTCCTTCTCGTCGTACAGGCCGTGCTCGTCCAGTCGCTCCTTGATCTCGTAGACCACATTGAGGTCTTGCACTTCGCTGATGTGAGCGCCCTTGTCATAGGTGGCAAAGGCCTTGCGCACGTTCTCCGGGTCGTTCACGAAGTCGATGATAAAGACTTCATCTTTCCCAGGCGCCGTCCGGTTCAGGCGGGCGAAGGTCTGCACAATCTCCACATGGTTGGCGATTTTCTTGTCCACATACATGGCGACCAGTTTGGGCTGGTCAAAGCCGGTCTGGAACTTGTCGGCCACCAACATTACCCGGTATTCTGGGCGGTCAAAGGCAAAGCGCAAATCCTGCCCGTGGACATCCGGGTTCATGCTCTGCTCGGTGAACTCCTCGTTCTCATCGACGATAAACACATCGTCCTTAAACTCGCTGTCATCCTGGTGCATCACCTGCTTACCGGTCATCTTGCCGGAGAAGGCCACCAGTGAATGAATAAAGCCGTACTCGCTGTGCTGCTCGATATAGCGGTCAAACGCCTTCTTGTAGCGAATGGCAGCGGCACGGGAGCTGGTCACGACCATCGCCTTGGCCTTGCCATCCAGCCGGTGGGCGACGTTCTTGGTGAAGTGCTCAACGATAAACTGTACCTTCTGGGTCACATTGGTGGGGTGCAATGACATCCACTGTGCCAGGGCGCGTTTGGCGGCCTTGCCGCTTACCCGCTTGCTGTCTTCAAGCTGCTTGGAAAGGTTGAAGGCTGTTTTGTAGGGTACATAGCCGTTCAACACATCGAGAATGAATTTCTCCTCAATGGCCTGGCGCATGGTGTACAGGTGGAAGGCTTGCGGCGGGTTATCGTCCGAGATCGGTTGGCTTGGATCTGTCGGGCGACCGAACAGCATCAAAGTGGAGTGTTTGGGCGTGCCGGTAAAGGCGAAGTAGCTGATATTGTCCGGGCGGGCGCGGGACTTTTGCAGTTGCTCCAGCAGTTCATCCACCGTCATGGTGGACATCTTGCCTTGTCCGCTCATCCCCAGCGCGGCTTGCAGCTTAGCGGCGGTAGAGCCTGTCTGCGAGTTATGCGCCTCATCAATGATCACAGCAAAGTTTTTCCCTTTCAGGGCCTTGTCAGTGATGATGGCTTCCATCGCGTAGGGGAAGGTCTGGATCGTGACCACCACAATCGGCGTGCCAGACAACAAGGCTTCCGAGAGCTGCTTGCTCTTGGACTTGGATGACTTTTGCCGGTCAATGGCGGCGATCACCCCAAACTGATGGTCAATCTGTTTCACCGCGTCCTGAAGCTGGCCGTCCAGCACATTACGGTCGGTTACAATGATCACGCTGTTAAATACCGCGTCGCCGTTATCTTCGCGCAGTTTCACCAAGTCATGAGCCGTCCAGGAAATGGTGCTGGTCTTGCCGGAACCGGCGCTGTGGTCACACAGGTAGGTCATGCCTGCGCCGTTTTCGCGGGCATCGGCCAGCATCTGGTTCACTGCCGTCCATTGGTGGAAGCGCGGGAAAATCAGAGTTTCTTTCTTCGACCAGTTGCCCTGAATATCCACCACGTCCTTTTTCTCGACGTAGACAAAACTATGGAAAATCCGCAGCCAGGCATCCGGCTGGCAGACCGCCTCCCAGAAGTAGGCTACCGGGTATTCCTGGGTACCATCGGCCTTAATTTCACCTGGCGGGTTACCCGCATGTACCGTGCCGCTTTCGTCCTTTCGCCCCTTATTGAACGGCAGGAAAAAGGTGTTTTCTCCATCCAGCTTGGTCGCCATCATGATTTCAGAGTCGGACATGGCGAAATGCACCACCGCCCCGCGCTTGAAGGTCAGCAATGGCTCCCGGCGTTTGGTCTTGGCGTCATACGGCAGACGATCATTGCGGTACTGATCCATGGCCGCTTCGCAGGACTGGGTGAAGTCGGTCTTCAGTTCGACGGTTGCCACCGGCAGACCGTTGATAAACAGCACCAGATCAATGGCAAATTCACGGGCCGGGTGATACTTCAGTTCCGGCACCACGCGCAGGATATTGGCCTGGTAACGCTCAATGACTGCTGCATTGCGCTTGTCTTCCGGTGCGGCCTCGGTCATCTCGATCAGGCCGCAACCGGCAATGGAAAAACCCTGGCGCAACACCTGCATGGTGCCTTGTTTCTCCAGTGCTTTATCCAGGCGATCCATCAGCACTTCAAGGGTTTTGGCCCCGTTGAGCCGTTCCAGCTTGTCCCATTTTTCCTGCTGGCCGCTGGTTTTAATCCAGCTTTCCAGGTCTTCGGGGTACACCGCCCGCTCGGTGTCGTAGAACTTGGAATCACCCAGCTTCCAGCCCTGCTCTACCAACCGGTCGATGATGTATTGCTGGAAGTGTTTTTCCTGATGTGCTGCTGATTGCATTTATTGTTTTCCTCGCAAATCAATCTGGCCTGTGACAGCGGCGGTGATAAAGGCGGCGCGGCGTTCTTTGAGCAGGATGATACTTTGTTCCGACTTGCTAATCAGAGCATCAATGCGGGCGGTTTCAAGGTCGAGGGTGGCTAGAATGGCATCTTGCTCCTTCAGATCTGGAAGAGGTAGACGAGTGTTCGCTACATATTCATGCTCTAAGCTTTCAACAGTAGCTCCTTCTTTTGCCCATATCCCAAGCAACGAGCGGTTAAGCCCCTGTACCCACCGAAGTATAAACCGGGGTCTAACCCTAGTTTCATCAAGGCTCAATGCTTTCATGTCCTGATTTAAGCTAACAGGAACATTATTGATCCCAACCGGTATCGTGTGACGAAGAATACCTGATCTAGCAACCAGCAACACCGCTCCCGAGTCAATCAGTTTCGTGGCACTATTTTCCAGTCCTTTGGTAGTTATATGATCTATAGAATCGGTAATCACCTCATGTTTCATATCCTTTGGAGAGACCCAAGGGATGCAGCCGTTCCAATAGTCTGGATTTTCTTTTGATGGCGTACCACCACCAGAGAATGCAGCAACATGCTTTAGTTTTGTCGCCTCCCAGTGCTCCGGCACCTGCCCAATCCACTCAATGCCGGAGTCCTTCATCTTGGCGTTGCGGTCTAGTCCCTTGGTGACAGCATGGGTAATCAGCGCCTGGCGCTTTTCCTTCAGTAGCTCGATAAAGCGGGTTTTCTTCTCGATAAGCGCATCAATGCGGGCGGTTTCGCGGTCGAGGGAGGTTAGTATTTTCGCTTGCTCAGGCTGATCTGGGTATACAACTTCAATTGAACCGATATGCCCCCAATCTGCACGAGGCATTTTCGCTCCCTCGCATCCTGACTCTATTTGATGCGTTACATCAGGAGTTAAAAGCCATTCTTGCAGCCATCTGGGTTCTGTTTTTTCAGCCCTCAGAACCAAAAATTCTGTTGAGCAGCACCCTGCCATCTCTGAAATAATGGCTTTTCGCAAATATGGACGCAGCTTACCGTACAGGACATCCCCTTCATAAAAGATGCCTACAGTTGAATCTTCTGATTGACGGGAGCTTCCATTCGTTGGCTTGTACTGCCCTGATCCTGCTTCTACATCCTCAAGTCCGATATAAATGGTATCAGTAGATACATCATTTCGTCGTTCATTGCGCAATGACGCCAGTCGCTTGACTCTCGCTACCTTCCAATGCTCCGGCACCTGCCCAATCCACTCAATACCGGAATCCTTATATGCGGGATATGCTCTGTACTGGCTCATTCGCTGGCCACCTCCGCCAGTAGCGCGGCAATCTCGGCTTCTACTTGCTTCAGGTCTTCATCAATATCTTGCAGCTTGCGCGGCGGCTGGTACTGGTAGAAGAAGCGGTTGAAGTTGATCTCATAGCCAACGCGGCCCAATTGACCATCCCTGGCATCGGTAAAACTCTCATCCAGCCAGGCATCCGGCACATGAGGAAGCACTTCGCGAGCAAAGTAGTCGTCGATGTCATCCAGATAGGGGACGTTCTCGTAATCAGTTAAATCTGTGTCTGGCACCAGCTCGCCGTTGGAATCCGTGACTGGCTCGGCTTTCGGGTCTTTGTGACCAAAGGCGTTGATCAGCGCGGTGATCAATGTTTTGCTGGATTTGACCTTGAGCTGCTTAGCTTCGTCGGACTTGATCGAGTTCTTAACAAAGGTTTCTGCCCAGCTATAGGGCTGCGTTTGCCCGATCAGCGGCTTGAGGGCTTCACGCCAGAATGTCTGATGCGCATCAGAGAGCTTTTCCCAGGCAGCTTCGGCTTCCAGCCGATCCATGCCCACCTTATCCAGCTCCAGGGTCATGCGCAGCGGGCGCAGAACCCTGATACGACGGTAGCCAAAGGTACGGTAGTCAAGCATCCGGGAAAGCGCTCCGCTTTCGCCTGTGGCGTAGATGTCCAGAATCTGGCGGCGCTGCTCATCGCTGACAATACGGCGTTTGTTGCCCTCGTTGCGGATTGAAGTCCAAAGGTCGGTGGCGTTAATCAACTGCACCTTGCCTTTGCGCTCCTGCGGCTTCTTGTTGGACAGAATCCACAGGTAGGTGGCGATATTGGTTCGGAAGAACAGCTCCGTTGGCAGAGCTACAATGGCTTCAATCAGGTCGTCTTCCAGCAACCAACGGCGTATTTCCGATTCGCCAGACGCGGCACCGCCGTTAAACAGTGGCGAACCCGACAGCACGATAGCGGCGCGGCCACCGCCGTTGATCGGCAGTTCTAGCTTGCTCGCCAGGTGCATCAAAAACAGCATGGAGCCATCGCTAATTTTCGGCAGGCCCGGCCCAAAACGGCCCAACTCACCTTTTTTGTGTTCTGCTTCGACGGCGGTTTTGTCCTTCTCCCATTTCTTGCCGAAAGGCGGATTGGACAGGCAGTAGTGGAAACGCTCACCGGCAAACTGGTCGTTGGACAGCGTGCTGCCCTGACGAATGTTCTTCGATAGATCTCGGCCGGGGTCGGACTCCAAACGGCGGATCAGCATACCGGCTACACAAACCGCATGGGTTTCCGGCTCCAACTCCTGCCCGTGCGGCACCAGCACTGGCGGGATCTTGTCGCGGTTACCGTAGTCGCCCACATGGTTCATGGCATCGGTGAGGAAGCCACCCGTACCACAGGTCGGGTCATACAGAGTTCGAATCAAACCGGGGCTGGCCTCAAACAGGGCATCATCCGGGTCAAGCAGCAATGCGGTCGCCAGGTGAACGATGTCACGCGGCGTCATGAAGTCCTCGGCCCCTTCATTTACCTCGGCACCAAAGCGGCGAATCAGGTGTTCGTAGATGTTACTCATCACCCGATCCGGCACCACGTCCGGGTGCAGGTCGATCTTGGCAAAGTTCTGGCAAATCTTGTACAGCAAGCCCGCTTTCTCCAGCCGGATCACCGTATTGCCAAACTCAAACTCCTCGAAGATAGCGCGGGCGTTATCCGAAAACAGGGCGATGTAGTCTTCCAGATTGCGGCGCGTCTTGGTGCTACCCAGGGTGCCAAGGGAGTATTCAGAGGTGTTGTAGAAGGGGTATTCAGCGGTTGAGCGCAGAATGGTATCCAGCTCAACATCGGCATCCTTGAAAGCGTCATGCGCTTCTCTCACCGCCTCGCGAGTCGGCTCCAGCGCACACTCCAGGCGGCGCAGCAAGGTAAACGGCAAAATGATCTTGCCAAAGTCCGTATGCTTGAAGTCCCCCCACAGGTCTTCCGCGTTCTTCCAAATAAAGTCAGCCTGTGAAGCTGCCGATCCCGTAAATTCGTTCATTCTTGACTCCAACCACCTTTTGCACAGAACGGTACTGTAGTCAATCTGCGAATGTCAACCAGATTTTGCACAAAAGGGGATGGATTTCAATTCCTAGCTAAATCTGCGATTCTACCTCAGAATGCAAATAGCCTTTTCGGGCAAGAGTTGCGCCGCATCACCGGAGAGCAAAAAATCGGCCTGCGCCGAAGCCAGCCCAACATAATCGTAAATGGCGAGAAACTCGATGAAGGTAAGCCCGAAATAACTGAGCGCATTCCAGGTTCCCCAGCCAGGGGGACGCCCACCGGCAAACGCGTTGAGCCCCTGCCCGGCAAACGTTGCAATCGCCTCGTCCGGCTGGTTCACAAACTGAACAGCGTGATCCCATTTTAATGTTGTCATGAAGCCTCCTGAGACTGATAGAAACGCAGGCGGCAGGCGGCATCCCCCCGCGCCAGCGCCGTCTCAACCGCTAGCTGCACGCCATCAAGCGCATCGGTTAACGCATGATCCCCCTCCATGCAGATATCACACAGCGTCTCAATCTGCCGGGCATCGCGTCCCTGCTGGCGCCAGCAATTGACGTAAGGGCAATAATGGAACAGCACAATAAACTCTGACGGGCTGGCCGAAACGGTCTCCATTTCGTAAACCCGCGATTCCAGGCCACGGGTAAACACGGCGGCAAACTCCTGCAGGTCGTGACCATGACGCATCTTCGCGCGCACGGAACGTCCGATATCACGGCCATAATGGCGGATAGCGTCACGCGCATAATCGTCAGGCTGATGGCGTTGTCGGGACTCATCAAGCAAATAGCCAAGCGTGGCCGCGCGTTTTTCGGTAATGGCACGCAGCGCCAGGGTAACTTCGTCGTCCAGGGTCGGCGCGTTGTGCGCCGAAGCGGGCTGTTTTGTACTCATCAGACAGCACTCCCCTTGAACGATTATTCCCAGTCGGTATTCACTTTGACGTTTTCCGCGCGCGGCAGACCGTAAACATCTTCGTCATACCACTTGCGGGACAGCGCAGCGAGCGTGCCGTCCTTTTTGAGGGCAGCGAGTTCGTTGTCGATGGCTTTGATCAGTTTCGGGTCAGCATTCTTTTTGTATAAATAAACGTTAGGGAACAGGCCGACAGACTCGGAGGCTTTCAGATTGAGATTGAGGGCTTTGTTTAACGCCAGTAATGCGCCAATCGGATAGATAGCCGCATCGTACTCTCCGGAAGCAACGGCTTTGAAAATGTCCGCCGCAGACTGCTCGCCGTTCGGTTGCAGATTGATTTGCTGCCCAGGGTGTTTCTTGTTGTAGTTATCAATAACGGTGTAGCGCGCATCGGAGGTATGAATCGGCACCAGCTTCTTCTTGCCGCTCGCCAGATCGCCCAGAGTATGAATATCGTTTTCATTGTTACGCACAATTAAACGCAGGTCGCTAATCCCCGAAGGCTGACCGGAGGGTAATGGTGCCAACTTACTGATTTAGTGTATGATGGTGTTTTTGAGGTGCTCCAGTGGCTTCTGTTTCTATCAGCTGTCCCTCCTGTTCAGCTACTGACGGGGTGGTGCGTAACGGCAAAAGCACTGCCGGACATCAGCGCTATCTCTGCTCTCACT
>OGSU01000201.1_pt1 | contig 39171 bp, 43 predicted proteins | sample 1573911 | NCBI WGS metagenome assembly OGSU01 (sample SAMN03295839, study PRJEB24534) | human gut metagenome | isolation source: fecal sample 7 from infant 5 | host: Homo sapiens | place: USA: Pittsburgh, PA | collected 2014-07 | reverse complement strand
ATATTATATATATAATATATACATATAATGTATTGGTCACAAATTGTGTTTTAATTTGGGACTAATATTTTTATATGTATATGTTATTATAGATAATTATATACTCTTGGGCTGGAGCGTTTAGCTCCAGTCCAAGGGGGGAATGGGGGGAAGTATTCCCCCCATAGGAAGGAGTGTAACTCCTTCCGTATAAACTCTCAATGAAAGGCAAGTGACTTTAATTAAATGAATATATTTAATTTAAAAAAAGAAATGAAAAATATTATTTATTCTGATTCTTCTTTGAGTAAAAATTCTATTAGGGATAGAAACTCTGCTCTTAATAAAATATTTGAAAATTTTAATAACCTTGATGATGTTTCTGTTATTACCAAAGATAAAATTTTAGATAACTTAAATTCAATTAAATTTAAAACTAAATTGTCTGCAGGTGTTAATGCTATTAGGTTTTTAAAAGAACATAATCTTGATGTTGATTTTCCTTCTGAAGATGAACTAAAAGAGATTATTAAGAATAAAAAGAAGAATAATCGTAAACCTACTGCAGAGAAAAATTTAATTGATATTGAAAGAAAAGTTAATCGGGTTAGAAAGAAAAATTATAGACTAGCTTATAAGTTAATGTTAGAGTCGGGACTTCGTGTTCACGAGGTTGCAGCTCTAAAGAAAGATGATTTTTCTTTTTATAAAAACTTAATAACTATTAATCTTAGAGAAGCCAAAGGAAATAAACTTTGTTCTATTGAACTTGAAAATAAATATTTATCTAAAAATATTAGTGAGTTTATTGACACTAAGAATGAAGATGAAAGAGTATTTCCACATATGCGTTACTTACAAGAACAAGCAACTAAAATGGGAATACAATGTCATGATCTGCGAAGGGGTTTTGCTAAAAGAACTTACAAGGAAGAATTAAAAAATGATATTCCTAAAAGTGAAGCTTTAGATAAAACTAGAGTTAAATTAAGACATACTAGAAGTGATACTACTGAAATTTATTTAAGAAGTAAAATTAATGTTTAATCAAAAAGTTTTATTTTTAATTAAGTAAGTTAGTAAATAAGAGTGCTATTAATAGTGCTCTATTTTTATACAAATTTTTAGAAAGGAGTTGTTACTTTGAGCGATAATTCAACTAAAGTGTTAGAAGATTTTCTAAATGAAATCTTTATGATTATTAGAGATATATCAAAAGAGCTATTTAAAGCAATAGTTATTTTATTTAAAAGTGCAGGTATTGGATTTAAAAAGTCTTGGAAAAATAAAAAGCTTTTTATTGGTCTTATACCTTCTTTTTTAATTCCCATAGTTGCAAGAGTAAATGTAGATTTTTTTCTTGTAGATAGAAAATTTTACTTTAAAATAATTTATTTTCTTTTATGGTTTTCTCCAGTTTATTATTTTGCTCTTGTATCTTGTTTTAAAAGTAAATCAGAAAAAGAGAATGATAAATTCAAAGAAGCTTTTGAGGATTTAGGATTTAAAGGTTCAGATTCAAAACTACCTATCTTGAAATCTCATACTCAAGATAAAGAAACAAAAATTGATGAAAGAGTTTTTGAGTCTAAAATTCCAATAGAAGTTTGGAGACATAATATTCCTCAAATACAAGCTGCAGTTAATATTTCTATTATTTCAATAAAGCAAGGAAAGAGTAAACAAATAGTTATTATGAAATCAATGAGTGGTTCTCTTGAAATTGAGGAAAAAATTCCGTGGAGTGATGAGTATATAGAACCACAAGAAGGTGTTGTTTGCATTGGAGAGTCTGAAACTCAAAAGATAAAAATTGATTTAAATAAAAGTCCACATTTACTATCTGCAGGTGAAACAGGATCAGGTAAATCTGTAATTGTTAGATGTATTCTTTGGCAACTTATAAGCCAAGGAGCAATAGCCTATATGGTCGATTTTAAAGGAGGAGTGGAATTTGGTTTACAGTATGAAAAAATAGGTCAAGTAATAACTGAAGTTGATCAAGCAGAAGCTCTTTTTGCTTTCCTTGTTGAAGAAAATTCTAGACGTTTAAAGTTATTAAGAGAAAATCAAGTTAAAAATATTGCTGAATATAATGCAAAGTGCTCAGGAAGTTTAAGAAGAATTGTTGTTGTAATTGATGAACTTGCAGAGCTTATGGATAAAACCGGAGTAGATGATGAAAAGAAAGAAAAATTAACAAAAATAGAAGGTTATTTATCTACTTTAGCTCGTCTATCTAGAGCTACAGGTATAAATCTATTAATTGCTACTCAAAGACCAGATGCAAAAGTAATTACAGGACAAATTAAGAATAATGTTCCTGTTAGAATATGTGGTCGTTTTGCAGATGCAAAGGCATCTGAAATTGTATTAAGTAATACTAAAGCTAAGGATTTAGATCCAATAAAAGGACGTTTCTTATTTAAACTTGGAGCCGATACAATTGAATTTCAAGCTTATTATTTTGATGATGATAAACATTTTATTCCTAGTAAGATTTTTAAAGTTAGAGAAGCTTTTAAGGATAATGAAAATAAAAATGATCTAATTGATGAAGGTTCAAATGAAAATAAAACCATAGAGAATAATGCTAAAGAAATTATAAATTTAGTTAAAGAAAAAGTAGAAGTTAATAATGAGGAAAAGAAAACTGAAGTTAACATTATCAAAGAAGATGTTGAAGTTAAAAATGATGAGATAAGTGAAAAAAGCAAAGGTGAAAAATTTAATAATATAGGGAAGTTTGATTATGAATAGTGAGGAAAATAATTATAAAAGAAAATTTATGATAGGAGGATAGAGATATGTTTTTCAAAAGAAATAAAAACAATGAAAATAGAGTTTATGGATTAGTAAATAATATACCAAAGAGAGTAAATTGGTGTAATGATTATTTAGAAAAATAAGATGGTATTTTAAATTTAGGTGTAACAGAGAAAAATGAAGTTGTAAAAGTTGATTTAAATAAAACACCACATATCTTAATAGCAGGTGGTGAGGGCGTTGGAAAATCTGTAGCTTTGGCATGTATGATTTGGCAATTAAAAAATCAAGGGGCTGAGATAAATATAATTGGGTTAACCTATGCTTCTAGTGTAGAACTTACAAACTTTGAAAAATTTACGAATATCGTAAGAGATATTGATAGTACAGATAAATTGTTACAAGCGATAGTTTATGAGCATACTAGAAGGCTTAATCTATTAAGAAAAGAAAGAGTTAATAACATAAATGAATATAACAATAAAATATGCGATAGTAATAAGTTGCCTAGAATAGTAGTTGTTATAGATGAGATTAATGAAATTTTATACAAAGAGAATTTATCAGCCGATGATATAGATAAAGTAAATAGAATAGAACATAATTTAAATACGTTAGCTCGTTTAGCAAGACCAACTGGAATTAATATATTAAGTGCTACTGAGAGACCAGAGATTAGAATTTTAAGAAATCAATTAATAAATAATATTCCTGTTAGAATTTATGGAAGTCGTATTGAAGGTAAATTTTCAGAATTAGTTGTAGGAAATGAAATTATTAGAAAAATAGGACACATAAAAGGGAGATTTGTAGTTACTATAGGCTGTTATTTTAAGGAGACTCAATTTTTTTATTTCAACGAAGAAGAGTATTTATAGGAGGGAGTATTTATGTTTTTTAAGAAAAATAATAACAATGTAACTTATGCTAAAAAAGAAGGAGATAAAGCTTTAGGGATATTAGTTAATGTTCCTAAAATTTTACCTTGGAGTAATAATTATTTAGATGAAAAAAATGGAGTTATAAACTTAGGAACAGGATTAAATGATTCTGTTCCTAAGTTAGATTTAAATAAAACACAAAATGTATTAATAGCTGGTGAAATGGGCGTGGAGAAAACCTTGCTTACTAAAAATATTATTTGGCAACTTGTAAATCAAGAGTCAGATATATATATCATTGAGTTATCAGGTCACTATGAGCTTGATTCAAGATACAGTATGATGGGCCAAGTAATAAATGATCTTAATAGTTTAGAAAATCTATTAAAAGAGCTACTAGATGAACAGGAAAGAAGAACTTTGATTTTAGAAGAAGATGGATTTAAAAGTTTTGGAGCTTTCAATGAAAATAGGTTTGATTCTAGGAAGTTAAAAAGAAAAGTTATTTTTATTGATAATTATTATAATCTTTTAGATAAAGCTAATATTAGTTCAATAGAGCAAATACAGGTAGAAAGCATAGAGAAGAACTTAATTAAGTTAATAAGTTCGACTAAGGATACAGGTATTAATTTAATAATTAATGACAATGAGATAAGCAAATTAAATACTGAGTTAATAAATAAAATTCAAGTTAAGATTTGTGGTAGACATAATGAGCGTAACTCTAAATTAATGCTAGGCGATGATAGAGCTAGAGAGTTAAATTGTATAGCAAGTTTTTTTATGAAAATAAATAATGAAATTGAATTCTTTGAAGCTTATCGTTTTGAGGAAGTAAAGCAGTTAAAGATTTTAGAGTCAATTAAAATAGACGGTGTATTTATAGGCAAAGGGTGTGATGAAAATGAAAAATAGTGCAATAGAAAATTTTGAAAAGGCATTAGCAGAGCTTTGTCGTTCTGCAAGAAAAGAAAATTTAAATGTAAATCTTGATGTTTACAAAGATAAAGAAAAGAAAAAGAATTACTATGGCATAGTAATTAGAGATAGGAGTGAGGATTATGTTTAGAAAGAATAAAGAAAATACTAAGCCTAAAAAAGAGAATAAAGAAAAAAAGTCTTTCTTTAAGAAAAAAGATAAACTTAACATGGATCTTGAGGATTCAGTTGCTAATTTAGATAAGCAGGTTAATGGTGTTAAGGAGAAAAAATTAGTAAGTGTAATGCCATTTAGAATAGTAAGAGCTTTTATATGGGTTCTTATAGGTATTCTTTGTTTTAGGGGTGGAGTTTCCGTATTTAAAGGTAATCAATCTGAAGCTTTGAAGAAAGAAAATGAAAAGATATTAAATAATATGGAGAAGCAAAGTTCACTTGAAACTCAAGCCTTTTCTTTTGCTGAAGAATTTGCTTGGGATTATTTTTCTAGATATCCAATTAATACACAAGATTTTATAAATAGAATAACAAAGTACACTACAGAGCAACTAGCAAATGAGATGAATAATGGAACTTATTCAGATGTCATTTATACTAGTGCTTTTTATTTTGAAAAATATTCTGAAAATCAAGTTAACGTAAGTGTTAAAGCTAGAGTAAGAGTTTATACACCTAAAGCTGGTCAAGAGCAAACTCCACAGGACCAACTTCAATATGATACTAATTTAGTTGATTACTATTTAGAAGTTCCTATAGTTTTCGATAAAGATATGAATATGGCCGTGGATGCATTACCAGTAATGACAGCTCCACCAGAGAAAGCTTATTTCAAAAATAAAGAGTTCTCCGGAACTAGCGAAAATGATGCTGATAAAACTAAAAAGATTACAGATAGCGTATCTCAATTCTTTAAGGCATATTACGAGCAAAATCAAACACAAATAGATTATTTCTTAGTTGATGGAGCAGATATTAAGGGAGCAGGTCAAAAGTTCTCTTTTAATAAAATCGATAGAATAAATATTTATAAGCTTAGTGATAAAGAATTCTTGGCAATTGTAGACCTAAATATAGATTCCTTTGGAAATTCAATAAAACAAGGATTTAACCTTACTGTAGTTCAGGAAGGAGACAAGTTCTTAGTTAAAACTTTAGAGCCAAGAACTTCAAATATAGATTTAAATAATAAGAGCAATAATTAGGAGGATTTATTATGAAAAATTTTAAGAATTTAAAAGAGAAAGCAGCAGAGAAAGTAAAATTACACAAGTTAAGAATACAAGGATTTTTTGTAGCATTAATAGCTTTTATGACAACCTATAACACTTATGCATATGCTAGTATAGATGGAGGAGCCATAAAAACTAATGTAATAAACAATATTTTATTACCTATATCTTTTGTTGTAGTTGGATTTCTATTAATAAAAGAGCTTGTTAAAAAGAGTATTGCAGGTATAGTAGTTGTTCTAATTGTAGGTGGATTGGTAATTGTAGTTATTGCTCAACCAGATTTAATAAAAATATTTGGTGAGTGGGTTAGAACAATAGGTGGTTTTTAGAAGGAGATTTTTATGGAAGAAGAAAGAAAAATTTTAAGAAGCTATAATAAGCTTAAAAACTTTGAAATTAAAATTTATAGATTAGGAAATACTACAATACCTTTTCCACTTCCTATAACTACTACAGTTTATTTTTTAGCAGCATTAACATTAGTTGCTATTATAGATGCTACAATTGGAATACACATAAATTTTATATACAAATACGTTGCTTTACCTTTAGGTATAGCCTATATAGCCAAAAATAAAAAAATAGATGGAAAACCAATGCATAAGTATATACTAAGACTTATACAGTTTCAAAATATCAAGAAGTCAAAAATAGAAAGGTTTGAGATTAGAGAAAATTTAGAAAGTTTTAGATTTATAGAAAGATTTTAGAGAGTTAGTTTACACTAACTCTCTTTATTTTATTCCAAGTTTGAAAGGAGTATTTAATATGAAAAATAATAAATTTAATTTTCCTATAAATTTTGTTAAGGAAAATTTAATTTTCAATAATAAAGTCTGCTATGCAGGATTTAAACTTAATGGATTTGAATATAGTTCTTGTAATAATAGTGAAAAAATTAGGATATTAGATAGTTTAACCGAACTTATAAAAGAAATACCTAGTGAAGCTCAAATTTTATTAATTCCAAGAGCGGTGGATTGTGAGAGATCCATAAGACCTATGATAAATAAAATTCAGGAAGATGATCCTTTGAAAGAAGTTTCAACAATTTTAGCTGAGAAAACTATAGAAATTTTAGAAGAAAGAGCTGAGGATAGATATATATTTAATCCTGTTACTGAAGAAAATGAATTCATTGCTGGAGATAAAACATTAGAATATGACACATATATATTTATTTCCCTTTTAAAAGGCGATGACAAGGATTTTATTTCTAAAGGAGGGGAAATGTTCGAGTATATGATAAAAAGCCCTAAAAAGGCTTTAAATGAGTTTTTAGGCATATCTCAGAAAACTATATCTGAAAGAGACTTTAGAATTTATAAGAAAAAGTCTACAGAATTTTTAGAAATACAATCTATGAGATTTGATATACGCCCTTTAAGAAAAAGTGAAATAGATAGTTTAAGTGCCAGGGTTACTAAACGTGGTCATCAATCAGCGGATGAGCTTGTTAAGTGGAGTGATAATTTCTTAGAAGTAGAGCAAGATGAAGAAAAAGTTATTATTCCTTTAAGAAATGCCTATAAAAATAGGGTTACTGGCCTTATAGAGCAAGGGGATAAAATATTAAAAATACAAAATGATGGATTTACAAGTTATCAAACTTTCTTGGCCATAAATAATATTCCAAGTATGGAGTTTCCGGGCGTTGAGTATATAAAGTTAATCCAGGATATGAATATTGGTGCAGAGATCTGCATCCACATAAAGAAGTTTTCTGCGGAAGAAAGTAAAAGTAAAATAAAAAATAAAGCTGCTAAGATAAATGCACAGGTAAATGAAGCACTTCAAGGGGGACATATACCATCTGATGAAGAATATGAAGCGAAGGCGGCTGCAGAGTCGTTAGAAAAGGAAGTAAAGAGAAATAAACATATAATCGAAACAAGTATAAGTATTTGTTTAGCTTCCACAAAGGAGAAAATAGTTAGAAATAACACAAAAGTCCTTATGGAATATTTCAATAAATCATTAAAATTTGAGCTTATAAATCCATATACAGACCAATACAGAATTTTCTTAGATTTTATACCTGCGAACTCTAATTATAATAGAGACTTCATACAGCTAGTTCCAATGGAAACATTAGCGGGGGGAGTATTTGGAGCTAGTGACCATCTAGGAGATAGCGTAGGAGCCTATATAGGCTACACAGTAAATGGTAATAGAAAGGTTTATTTATACATGGGAAGAGCTACAAAGTTAAATAAATCACCTGCTATGGGCATATATGGGAACTTAGGTGGTGGAAAATCTTTTAATGCTAATCTAATTGTAGTTTTACACGTTCTCTTCGGTAGCTCCGCACTTATTTTTGACCCAAAGTCAGAGCGTTCTCATTGGGCTGATAAATTAGATTTTATGGGTGATTTAATAAGTATAGTTAGATTAACACCTAACGATGAAGATAAGGGTAAACTAGATCCATTTAATCTTTATAACGATAATATAGACGAAGCTTGTGACTTAGCTTTTAATATAATAGTTGAGATTGCTAATACAAATGAAGAAGAAAAGATAATTTTAAAAGAAACTTTAAATAAAATGAAGGATGAAAAAAGACCTTCAATGAAGCGATTAATTGAAATGATTAACGATGTATCAGATAGTGATGCTTATAAAAAAGAAGCAGAGCGTTTGGTAAGAAAACTAAATGCATCAAAGGATGTAGGTTTATCTAAACTTATTTTTGGAGATGGTACTGAAAAAGCTATTAATCTAGACAATAGATTAAATATTCTTCAGATAGATAATCTAACAATTCCAGATCAAGGTACAAAGAAAGAAGAATACTCTGAAGAAGAGAAATTAAGTTCTTGTTTAATGATGCTTATGGGAAGTTTTACGAAGAAATTTGCAATGAAAAAGAGAAATACCTTCGACTTAATACTCTTTGATGAAAGTTGGTTTTTGAAAAATTCTGCTGCAGGTAGAAAATTATATGACTTTTTAGCAAGACAGGGAAGATCCTTAAATGTTGGATGTATATTTAACGGGCATTCAGTTCTTGACATACCAACTGAAGAAATTAAAAATACTATAACATATAAGTTATGTTTCAAAACAAATAATAGAGATGAAGCAAAGAGAATGCTTGAATTTATGAATAAAAGCATTACTGAAGAAAATATTAAAATGCTTATGGAATTAGAAAATAGGCAAGCTGTTTTCCAGGACTTAGATGGAAGGGTTGGAGTAATAGAATTTGACGCTGTTTTTGAACAGTTTATAGAGTGTTTTAGCACAACACCAGAAGATACCTTAAACTATGAGGATGTTTCTTAATGAAAAAGCTTTTTATATGGAGTGGAATAATATCTTTGATATTTCCACTTCTATTTTTTTTCTTAATTATAGGGGGAAGTGGTGAACAGCCAACTCCAGTAAATCCTAATCCTAATTTAACGGAAGAGCAGCTTAATTTTATAAGTCAGATTGTTTCCGGAGCGAAGCAATCCTATGAAGAAACAGGAATATTTCCATCAATAACCCTGGCACAAGCTATATTAGAAAGTGGTTGGGGAAGATCTGGGTTGGCCATAAAAGCTAATAATTTATTTGGTATAAAAGCTGACTCCGGATGGAAGGGGAAAGTATTAGAAATGCCAACTCAGGAGCATGTTAATGGGGGAATAATAACTATTATAGCAAGGTGGAGAGTTTACGAAAGCTGGAATGAATCTGTAATAGATCATGGTAAATTCTTTGTAGAAAATTCTAGATATAAAGAAAATGGGGTCCTGGATGCAAAAAATTATGTAGAGCAAGCTCAGTGCATACAAAAAGCGGGTTATGCAACAGATCCAAACTATGCAAACCAATTAATCCAGGTAATAAATGATTTTGGACTAAATCTTTACGATATGAACGGAGATGTTGTAGGGAATGATGTTATAGAAAAAGCAATAGAAGCTGGAATGAAGTGGGTTGGTAAATCTCCATATGTTTGGGGAGGCGGTCGTAACCAAGCTGACGTTGATGCAGGACGATTTGATTGTAGTTCTCTAGTGCATTATTGTTATGCATCTGCAGGAATACAGTTAGGGCCAAGAGAAAGTGTAACAACATGGTCCTTAATAAACATGGGTAAACCTGTACCTGCAAGTGAAATGAAGCGTGGAGACTTAATATTCTTCGATACTGCTGGAAGGAACGGCCATATTGGAATCTACCTTGGAAATGGAAAATTCTTGAATGACAGTTCTACCCAAGGAGTAAGTATTGGAGACCTAAATAGTGCTTATTGGAGCAGATATTTTAACGGAAATGTAAGAAGAGTCGTAGAATAAAAATTCGGCTTTAAGAAGAAAAGTACCTGGATAATTATCAATATTTTTAAAAATATCCAGGTACTTTTTTATAAATTTACGAACATTAATCGGAGGTGTGAAATGGAGAATGTGAAGATTAATATATATAGTAAATTTCTGTATTTGAAAAATAAATTAACTTATAAAAATATATTAAAAGCAATAGTTATAATTGCAACTATCGTTATAGCTTACAACTGTTTAACTAAAATAGCTTATGCAGATGGATTTTTAAGCTATGGTAATAGTGATGATCCTTATAAAAACATTCCTGAGGGATGGGGAATGTTTATTTCTGAAAAGTACAGAAATAACTATGCCTTAGATATTATAGATACTCATGGTTGGGAGCTTATAGATAAGGCTATAACAGGACTAACTAATATAGTATTTAGCGGAATAGTAATGATTAGTTGGTTTGGAGTAAATATATTTAGATTTTGCTTCACAAATGATATAGCTGCAGGCTTTGCAAATCAATTAAATAGTGTGTTAGGCTCTCTAAATAATGGAATTTTCAACAATTTCTTTATGATAGTATTTATGATTTCATTGTTTTCAATAGTTTATAATCTATATAAAAAGAATTTTAGTGCAATAGGATCACAAATACTTGCAGTAGCCATAATATATGCAACTACAGCTTTTTTAAGCAATGGAGCAGTTGGCTTCTTATCTAAAACAACGGAGTTCTCTAAGACTATAGGAACTAGTGCCATAGTTGCTATAAATGGTAAAGATAATAATGAGGGTTCCTTAGAAGATTATTCTAAAACTGTTGTAGGAACCTTATGGGGAAATTTCGTTCAACAACCTTGGGTAATGCTAGAATTCGATGGAAAGGTTCCCTTAAATGATGAAAATATGACAACTAAAAATTCTATAAATGAAGAAGCGTTAAATTACTCGAAAGATATACTATCAGAGCCTTATGGTAGTGATGAAAGAGAAAAAGCTTTAGAGTCAATAAATGAAAAATTTAATAAGGAGTTGTTTTCAAAGAATGGCATAAATACTAAGTTGGTATCCGTATGTGTATTATTCGTAATAACTCTAATAAAAATGATTATTTTAATAGCTGTAGGAATGATACAAATAGGATTTCAGCTTATGTCAATTCTTTTAATATTGTTACTTCCATTTATCATGCTTATTGCCATAGTGCCTTTCTTTGGTGGTACAAATATTATAAAAGGAATAGCAAGAAAGTATTTAGGAACTCAGCTCGGTATAATTGTTAGTAGCTTTGTATTAGCCTTACTGGTTCTTGTAGATACTGTTACACTTACAATGTTTCAAGCTTGGGGAGCTAACTTAATAATAGCTCTTTTAATGCAGTGTACTTGTTGGATCATGGTTATTGCCTTTAGAAAACAGTTAATGAACGGGTTAATAAACCTTCAAAATAGAATTGCTCCAGGAACAGCAGGAGCATTTAGGTTTGGAGCTAAACCACTAGATAAAGGTGCTGATATTGCAAAGGAATATGCAGTAAATCCAGCTATGGATAGAGCGTATGACATAGGAGATAATTTAATAACTAAAGCTCAATATGCTAAAGAATATACAAAGGGAAATTTAAGTCTTTACAAAGACAGAAAAGTAGCACAAGCTATAGATTTCTTAGGTTCTAAATACGATAATTTAAAAAATAATAAGCCTGAAGATATAGAGAATGCTAATAATCCAAAAGAAAATATAGACGGGGTTAAAGATACAAAAAATAAAGTTAACTCAAATGAAAATATCAATAAAAAACCTGTAGAAAAATTTGATTTAAATGGAGTTAAGGCCACTAAACCTAGTAATATAACTTCTGAAAATATTCCTAATAAGAATATTAATGGCGAAAATAAACCTAATATTGATGAAGACGCAGTTACTAAAAATGATATAAAAGATCCTATAGAAAATAAGGATATAGCTCCTAAAACTATAGATGAAAACATTAAAAATAATGGAAATGATAATGGAACTATCCAGGATAAAAGTCCAGGAAGTAAAGAAAATAAAACTATTTCTGAAGATGAGGAAATAACTACAAAACCAGAAGAAATAAAAACTCCTGAAAAGACTATAAATAAAGAAAATCTAAATGAACTAAAAAATGAAAATACATCTGCAGATAAGAAAAATAATGATAGTAATAGTAGTAATATAAGTGTTACTGAAATTCCTGAAGATTTAGTGGAGGAAAAATCTGTTGAAGCTATAAATAAAGCCAAAAATGATGTTAAAGCAAATAAAGAAAAAATAAATAATAATATAAATTCTAAGAATGTTGAAAGTAATCCTGAAGTAAAAGAAAATATAGAAGTAGCTTCATCACCAGAAGTTACAGAAATTAAGAAAAAATCTACTAAGAAAGTTGAAAATATCAAAAATAATGGACAACCAAAAGAAAAATCTGCAGATAAGAAAGAAATTAAAGAAGTATCAACTAAAGAAAGAGTTGAGAGAGTAAAATCATTTATGGGAGTAAGTAATAAGGATATAAAATCTAAAGAAAAGCATTTAGAAAATAAATTAGAATACATTAAGAAAGGAAATAGCAAAAACTTTAAGAAGAAGGGGAGCTGATTATGCTATATAAAACACATTTATCAACATCACTAAATGTTGCAATACCAGCTTTATATCTAAGCAATGAGCTATCACTTTTAACATTAACGGGAGTAGGCTTGGGGAGCCTACTTCCAGATCTAGATACTCCAAATAGTTTTATTGGAAGAAGATTAAAGATAATCTCATATCCCTTAAGTACAATATTTAAGCATAGGGGATTTCTTCATTCAATAACTCCTGTAATATTAATATTTATTTTAGGCATATTCTTAAAATCACTATTTATAAAATCTATCGCTTTAGGTTATTTACTTCACTTAGTAGGGGATACCTTCTCAGAAAGCGGCATAAAGTGGTTTTTACCTTTTTATAATAAAGATATTAAAATGCCATTAGGTATTCTAAGATATAGAACCGGTGGCCTAAAAGAATATGTTATACTAGGAATAAGCATTGTAATATTAATGCTAGAAATACAAAAATTTCATTTAATAAACTTATTTTCAATATAGGAGGTAATATGAAGAAGAAATTAGTATTTTTAGGTCTAATATGTTTAAGTTTATTTGCTTTTGTAGGTTGCGGAACTGAAAAACTAGATATAAGTAACTGCATAGATGTACGCTATGGAGAATTTAATGGTTCAGCCAAAATATATGAAAGTAGTTTAGATTTAGGAAAGTTACAAGATATTCCTAAGTTAAAGGGACTTACTCCTGATATGCTAAAAGGAGACTATAAAATAACTTTAGTAGGAGATAAAACTGATTTAAAAAATGGAGATAAAGTTAAACTTCACCTAGAGTATAACAAAGAACTATATAAAAGAGACTTTAATGTAGAATTTAAATTTGAACCAACTGAAGTAACTATAGAAGGTCTGCCAGATAAGTTAACAGATATAAATCAAATTTCTAAAGAGCAATGGGATAAAATATATGCTGAAGTTAATAAAAAAGCTGAAATTAAAGCTAAAGATAATAAATATTCTGACTTAAAATTAGAAAAAGTTTTAGAATTTAATAAAAAAAAATCTTCCGGTGGAATTACAATAGAGTTTATTTATTCATATAAAAATAAACTTAATGAAACTAGATATATAAGTTTTTATCATTTATTTAAATTCGATAAAGAAAATACTTTTTCTAATATAGAATTTTTAGAATCATCTATTTGGAATGATAAATTTTCAATTAACTATAGCAATACATTAAATGAAATATTAAAACAGGTATATCCTGATAATAATTATAAAGTTTTATGGAGTGCAGAAAATTAATTTTTTAATTGTAGATTATAAAATAACGATGATAAAATTATATTATCATCGTTATTTTTATAAAAAATTTTGGTAATATATTGTCTAATTTTAGGAAATATTGTATAATTAATTTACTCAAGGAAAAAGATAAAAAATACTATAAGAAATTAATAATAAGTTATATACTCGTTTAAATTACATATATAAATTTTTCATAGTTTAAAAATTTTGATTTTTACTATGTTTATTTGTTATGTAATTTAAGCGAGTTCTAAAGTCCAAGCTCAAGGAATTTGAGTTTGGGCTTTTTTATATGCTTTTTTAGAGTATAGACTACAAATCTATACAGTTGCCTATAACTTAAATAGGAGCATGGTAAAGCCGTTGTGATAACGTAAATATTTACCGGAGTGAGCAGATACACTATAAACTAATCTTAGCGAAAGCTAACAAGGGTTTGATTGAGCCAAGGAAGAAAGTTGATCCGGCTATTCTCATATTACACATATATGAGGGTATAACGTAAGTCTTATTGAAACTCTGATGAAGATGTTTAGTCTAAGTAGCTCTATAAGAGCTATATGACAAAATTCAGCGGTTACGTGGAGTACCTGCAGCTTAAAAATAAGCTGCAACGAAAGGAACGTATAGAGCAGTAGAAATACTGGACAGGTAGGGGTACAATTCCTGTTTTGATGTACGGATTAGGTGAAATACTAATCACTAATGTGTTGTTACCGGGACCATAGGTTAATGTGGCGAGGCTCTGCATAGGGATCTTAATTCGGTGACATAGTTATCCTGTTCTTTTTTTAATTAAATCGGACAGGATAACTATGTACATTTTGAGGGTACTCGGGATCTAATCATTAAAAACTTAAAAAGTCAATATATAAATTAAATGTAAATTTGAATTTATTTAGATATTAATAGATTTTATAAGAAGTAAAGTGATGGTGAAGTAAGATGAATAAGAGAAAGTGTACCTTATGTAAGAATTTTGATAAATATAAAGAATTCAATTGTTTGTATTTTAAGATAAAGATAGAAGATCCTGAAGTAGCAACAAAATGTACTAACTTTATTCCAAAGAGAAAGGAAAGTAGAAAGCCTTGTAAGGATTGTATATATTACGTACGTAATCCAAAGGTAATTCAAGTTAAGAAGAATAAAGTTGTTTTTGATAAAAGATTTTATTATTGTCTACGCCTTAATAAGCGAGGGACTTATTTTAGAAAGGTTAATTGTAAATACTTTTCAGAAGAATTATAAAGGAGGAAGAGTTTATGAAGGTATTAAGTTTATTTAGTGGAATAGGAGCTTTTGAAAGAGCTATTGAGAATAAAAATATTGAGCATGAGATAGTTAATTATTGTGAAAAGGATAGGTATGCAAGTTATGCCTATAGTAAACTTTTTAGGTTATCTGAAGCTAAGAATTTATGGGATGTTAATTGGGTTGATGGAACACATTTTAAAGATATAGATCTTGTAACCTATGGCTTCCCATGCACCGATATAAGCCTAGCTGGAAGCTGTAAGGGAATAATTAAAGGTGAAACAAAATCCGGGCTGCTATTTGAAGCACTAAGGATTATAGAAGAAGCTAGACCTAAGGTTGCCATAGCCGAAAATGTTAGAAATTTAGTAAGTAAAATGTTTATTTCTGATTTTCATAATTTAATTAATGAATTAGATAGGTTAGGATATAACTCCTACTGGAAAATACTAAGTGGAATTAACTATAATTCGGCCCATTCTAGAGAAAGAGTATTCATAGTCAGCATCAGGAAAGATATAGACAACGGGAGCTTTGAGTTTAAAGAAGGAAATAATAATTTAGTTACCCTAGAAAGCATTACTGAAAGCTTTGTAGATGAAAAATATTATTGTAAAGATAATTCTTATTTAAAAAGCTTCTTAAATAAGGTTAATAAAAGAGTTTGCAAGGATAAAGAGCCTAGTAAATTCGGATTAATGAGAGTTGGAACAATTAAAAATCCACATATGTTACAAATGAATAGAAGAGTTTTCTCAGAGCTAGGAGCTAGCCCAACCCTTGTAACTGGATCTGATAGTATTCCTAAGATTATTCAATGCAAGGTTAGAAAACTTACTCCTTTAGAGTGCTGGAGACTTGTGGGATTTTCGTCTGAAGATTACTGGCTAGTTAGAAAAGCTCTTGAAGAACAATTTTATAACGGGAAAGACTGTACTGATACGCAAATGTATAAGATGGCTGGGAATAGTATTGTAATCCAGGTAGCAGAAAGTATAATTGAAAGCTTAAAAGGAATATTATATTAAAAATTGAGGTGAGAATATGGGTGAAATATTATTAGAATTTCTAAAAGAAACTCGTATTATAAATAGACAAGCTAAATTATTAATAGAAGATAAGAATAGTTTATCTTCTTCAGATAAAGAAATGTTGAATAAAATTATATTAAACACATCTAAATCTTTAAGTAAGTTAGGTTCAGAAATTAATTTATGATTAGTTTATGTGGCAGAGATTGTAATAGCTGTGTTATGAAAAAAGAAAAGATGTGTAATGGATGTTCCATGTGTGATGTTTCTTTTTGTAAATGTGGTGAAAAAAGAAAGCGTTGTATGGTTGTTTGTCCTAATAAATTCGGTTCTTTTACTTTAGTAAAAAATACTATAGTAAAGGAACCCTTAATAGGAAATAAACCTTTAGATTTACCAATTTATATACCTGTAATGCCTGATAAAATCAAAGAAAGTTTTAACTTTAAGGCCAATAAAAATATAATTGCTGTTCATGGAGAGTTCTTTTTAAATGCTGCTGGAAGCAAAATAACGGGGGCATATAATCCAGGATTCAGAGCTGCATTAAATTTAAAAGAAGATCTATCCGGAATATTAGAATTTTATATAAAGGATAGAACATTAGAAGGCTTTTGGGATAATCGAAAATCTATTTATAAAGACTTAAAACGCCAGGACTTTTTAGGAATAATAGCTCCTAATTTTTCTGTTTATGAAGATGCTCCACGCCTGGAACATATATATAATATTCAACGTTCTAAAATTGTTTATAATGAAATGATACGTGAGGGCCTTCCGGCTATTCCGGATATATCTTGGTACTCAAAAGAAGATCTAAACTTTTGGATAAGAGAAATTAAGGCCAATAATATAAAAACTATATCTTTTAGTTTCATGAATGTAGATACTAAACTTAAAGCAAGTAACTCATGGAAACACTACTTGCTAGGATTTAAAATTTTAAATTTTAAAATACCTTTAGATGTAGAAATAGTGGTTGTAGGTATTTCTTCAGTCCAAAGAATTGAGGAAATCCTTAAAATAAGTAAAAGTAGAAAAATATCTTTTATGCATCAAGCTGCTTGGGTTAATAGTAGAAATGGAGTATCTGTAAAAGATAAAAAACAACTAGATAAATCTATTTCTAAAGATGATATTTTCAAAAATAATCTAGAATTTTATACTAGTGAGTACAATAAATTATATGAAAAGTACAGTAAATAACTGTACTTCTTTTTTTATTGCTCCTAGGACCAATAAAAATAATAGATAAGTAAAGAAGTGTGTTAAATAATCTTATGAAAGGGGAGATTAATTTATGCCTAAAAGAAGAAGCAATACTATTGCAAATACAACGGAAGGATTAATTGGTGGCTCAGGATCTAATCTTTCTGAAGGAATAATAGAAGATTTAGTTAATGCTGTTAATGGTAGATTAGATAATATTGTAACTGTACAAGGATTATCTAGGACCAGAAACAGAATTGAAGATATAAATATAGTTTCTTTAGGTAATAATCGATATGAAGTAAGTTCAACTGAAGGAGGAACTTACATTGTTGATATGAATGAAAATAGCTGTGAATGTGGCCAATATGTTTATAGAAATGAATGCTGCAGACACTTAATAGCGGTCAGAGAAGCTTTAGGCGAAGTTGCAGAAGTAGATACTATAAACAATGTAGAAACTACTAGAAGAGCTAGGGATATAAGAGATGAAATAAATAGAAATATTCGTGGGGAAGAACAAGACGATAATCACTTTTATACAGACAATGAAGTTGATTTCGATAACGATTTTGCAGAAATTAATGACGATTCTATAGAGTATGAGTACGAAAACGTACTAAACGGAAATAAGAGTACATTTGGAGTTGAACTTGAATTTGTTGGTGGTGATGCTAATGCTATAGCACGAGAACTCTATGATTTAGGTATAGTTAGTTCTCCTAGAAGATTAGGCTATCACTCAAGAAGTGAGCCAGGCAAATGGAAGCTTGAGAGAGATGGTTCCGTATCCGATGGAGATGCCGGTGGAGAAATAGTTTCTCCTATTCTTAAAGATACTCCAAAGACATGGGAACAAATAAAAGTAATATGTGATGTTGCTAAAAGACATGGGGCTAGAGTAGATCAAAGGTGTGGTGGCCATGTTCATATAAACATGGAAAAACTAGATACTGCAAGACAAAGATGGAGAAGATTTTTTAAGACTATAGAAGTATATGAGGATTGTATTTATAGAGCTGCAGGTGGAGATTTAGGAAGAGTAAGAAGTAATGCTAGGCATTATGCCACTCCATTTAGTCCTAGGGCCGATGAAAGTAAATATATAAGATTTAATATGGATAATGATGAAGATGTAAGAAGAATGGCAGCAGAAGTTTCAAAAGGAAATAGATATTATGGTATTAACTTAACTAATATAGCAAGAGATAGAGCTCCTACAGTTGAATTTAGGCATTTTAACGGTTCATTAAATGAGAAGCAAATCCAGGCTAATATAAAAATGGCTGCCGGTATAATAAATGCTTCAGAAAAAGCTAGATTTAGAGATACTGAAGATGAAATTTTCAAAAAGAGAGGAAATATTCTAAAGAATACTTCAAGGCTAGATGGAACACAAACTAAAAAGAAAATGATGGAGTTTTTAGACTTAACATTTCCACGTAGAAAAGATAAAAATGCAATACTAAATGTTTTTAAGAAAAATGAATGGAGATAATATACTTTTATAGAAAATAATATTATAATATTTACAAGTATTACAATAAATAATCATTTCTCTTTTTATTAAACTAAAATAACGAAAGAGCTCTACTTAGTAAATCTAAGCAGAGCTCTTTCAATGACTTTTATTGTGATACAAAATGAATATATTATAATTATAAAAAATTTATAATTATAAATAAAGAAAAAATTAAACGTTTTCTTATTTTAAAAATTTCTTAACATAATAGCCTAAATTTATATTATAATAATTTTAAGCTTTTACTATGTAAATAGCCATTTTTCCTTACGTAATTTAAGAAAACAAAGAAAGTCCTACTTAAAAATAAGTAGGACTTTCTTTGTTTAACTTAGGCACTTATACATAAAGTCTTTTAAATATTTTAACTTAAATTTCAAGAAAAATAAAGAGTAATATATTGTTTATTTATTAAGTTTAAAGTTATAATTAAGGTGTATCTTTTAAGAGTTTTTATATCATAATTATAGCTTTTCACATTTCAACTTATAACTAAGAAAGTATCTATTTTTAGATACTTTCTTTTTACTATAATAAGTATAATATTTTAGGAGAGTGATTATATGAAATGGTCAAAAGAAAAGATTAAGGATAAAAAGGAATACTTTTTAAGCCAAAGAAAAAATCCTACTGGAAAATTTACAGAAATGGTTGTTAGAACATATTTTTTAATTTATAAACAATGTTCTCTAAATGACAATTTTTGTCCTAGTAATAAGATAAATTCCAGGATTTTAGTCAGCGATGTGTATGAAAATTTTTATGATAATAAAACATCAAACCATGTTCCTAGTGTGGTTGATGACTGTATAAATAATTTAAATAAAATGGGCTATATAAAATTTATTAAAACTAATTCATCACCAAAGTGGATGGTGAAAATTGAAAAAAATTTAGATTTTATTCTAGATGGTGAAGAAGATTTTTACTTCAAAAAATATAATATAACTCAAAAAATAGTATAAAAATATGTCTATAAATTAAAAATTTAAATTTATAAAAAAGAAAGTATTATTGATAATACTTTCTTTTTTGTTTTTAACATATAGGAAGTGATGATCCTTGGATGGTTTAATAAGAAGAAAGATACTAGCCTTTTTACAATGGAATGATAAAAATGGTTATTATACTGACGAACGATGTGACTTGGAAGAAGTTCAAAAATTATCATTAGAAGAAAGTATAAAATATTTTTTTGGAGTGATAAATTCAGAGTTTTATTATTCAATAGCTGATAATATCTTTGAGTTAAGCTTTTACGAAACAATAAAATATGCTAAAGATTATAAGTTTTATAATCAAACTTATAAAAAGTTAAAATTATTGATAGATAATAATCCTAATGAAAATTTATATAGAAATTTACTTGAATAAAAAAATAAAGTTACTTAAAAATAAGCAACTTTATTTTTAGTGTTTATATATATAAAGGCAAAAAGCAAGAAACTTATAGCTTAACAATATTATACTTTAAATACTAAAATTAATAAAGCCAGTTAATAAATAACTGGCTACCTAGATAGATTCAAGAATCTTCAAATAGTAGAAGATATAATTATTTTACAATAAAAATTAATAATTATCAAAAATATTAATTTTTGATAAAATAAAATTGTTAACATTTTTTGAATTATATTTTTAAAGAGCAGTTCAATTTTCGGGATTTTGAGCTGCTCTTTTTACTATTAATAATATCTGCGATTTGTTTTTAAAACAAATATAAATCTTAATATCTTTGGTAAAAATAAAAGCATAAACATTCCTGTTAAATAAGCTATTCCACTATAATTCCCAACAATATAATAATTGTGAGCAGCATAAAAATAATACACTAACATTACATATCTACCAAGCTTAATTAATTTCATATTTGAAAAACTAAATATACATAAAACTATTAATACTAAAATAAAATCCATAATATCTCAATCCCCTTTTATTTATTATTCATGTAAAATTTTATGAATTACTCCAAAGCTGCAATTATTTAAAGCTGCAAGCTCTTTTATTGTTTTTCCTTCTTTTCTTTGAGCTCTTATAATATTTTTTTCTTCTTCAGTAAATCTAGGTTTTCTACCTGCTCCACGACTATTCTTTTTAGATTTTTCTTTAAGCTCTAAATATTCTCGACTTACTCTCATTAAATCCATTCTACTATCTACATTAAATTTCTTATAAATTCCTGATAATACATCACGATAATATTCTTCAGTTTCTTTATTTTTATTTTTTAAACTCTCAATTTCTGATAAAAATTTATTTTGTTCAAACTCACTATTATTCAATAGTTTAACTGTAAAATAAGTGTTATAACCTTCATTTCTTCTTTCATATATTTGAGGTGTCTTTTCTATTTTAAAAAGCTTTCTTAATTCATTAATTAATATTTCAACTTCATCTTTTGAGTTAGTTTCAATTCTAAATTTAAATCCTTCTTGGCCATAAGTTTGATTATATGCTTCTTCTAATTCTTCTCTTGAATATTCTAAAACACTAACTGGATATGTATTAACTGTATAATATGATTTACTAGATCTGCTGTAATATTCTCTTTTAACGGGTATTTCTTTTATTGCTCCAATTTTATGAAGCTGATCTATTCTTTCAGTATTAACACCATAAAAATCAGCAATTGTCCATGTAGGAATGTATCCAAACTTTTCAAACTTATTAAAAATAGTATCAAATTCTCCAGCTACAACTAATTTATCTATAATTTTAGATTTAGCTTCTCTAGGTTTAAAATCTATTCCATATTCTTCAGCAAGTTTTATTATTTCTTGTTTTGGAGTGTCCTTATTATTCTTAAGTTCATTTAGAAAAATTTCTTTTAAATTATCCTTCATATCATCACCCTTTATATTTAATATGTTAAATATATTATATCATAAATTAATTAATGAAAAAAATCTTTTTTCATTAATTAATTTATGATATAATCAAAATATAAAGATAAGTGGGGAGGAAATGGCAGTATGATAGTGATTGATAAATCTTTAGGTGAAATAAATCCTGAAAGTTATTTAATAAAAAATGCTAAAGATAATACATATCTTTTAGCATTACCTAATAACCTTAATGGATATAATTATTTTGAAGTGTACATAGATAAACTAAATAGAAGTATTCATGTTTTTGATAGTCTAGAGAATAGAAAAGGGGGAACTAGTGCTATTAATAGTGTAGATAGAATATTAGAAATTAGGAGACCTTTAAATTTAGATCTTGACTATAAGCTTGTGATATATTACCCAGATCATAGTATATTTAAAGCTTGCATAACAACTTATCATGAAAGAAAAGGATTTAATAAAAATAGAGACTATGTAACCTATATACCTTTTCTGAAGAAAGCTGAATTATTTCTAAAAAATAGATTTTAATTAGAGCTTTTAGATAAAACTATATTATAATTAGAGTATAACTATTGAAAGGAGTAAATTAAAATGGTGTATAGAACATTACTAAATCCACAAATAGATTTTGTGTTTAAAAAGATATTTGGTACAGAAAAGAATAAACCTATATTAATTAACTTTTTAAACGCAGTAATAAAACCAACAACTCCCATAAAAGATGTAGAAATCAAAAATAACGATATAGATAAAGATTTTATAGAAGATAAATTTAGTAGATTAGATGTAAAGGCTACAACTAGCAATAAAGAGCATATAAATATTGAAATCCAGGTAAAGAATGAATATAACATGATACAAAGGACCTTATATTATTGGAGTAAAATGTATTCAGAACAAATACAAAATAGAGATAACTACAGTAAGTTAGAAAGAACTGTTTGTATAAATATCTTAAATTTCAAATATTTAAAGAATGATAAATATCATAATGCATATAGGCTAAAAGAAATAACTTCAAATGAAGAGCTGACAGATCTTCAAGAAATACATTTCATTGAATTACCTAAATTTAATGAAATCGGTAATAAAGAGTATGTTGAAAATGTTGAGAAAATGGATGCTTTAGAAAAATGGTTAGAATTCTTAGTTGAACCAGAAAGTAATACTGTAAGGCAGTTAGAATTAAGTAATGAAGAAATTAAACTAGCAAAATCTGAACTATATAGACTTAGTATGGATAGTAATGAAAGAGAACAGTATAATATGAGAGAAAAGGCAATATACGATAGAATATCTGCCTTAGAAAATGCTGAAGCTAAAGGAAAGATAGAAAGAGAATTAGAGTTAATAAAGGAGTCTTTAAATCAAGGATTAGAAATATCCTTAATTTCTAAAATAACGGGATTAAGTGAAGAAGAAATATTAAAAATAAAAAAAGATATTTAATAAAGGAGGAAATAGTATGAATATAATTATAATATGTGCTATTATAGGTGGATTAATGGGATACTTCTATATGAATAGAAAGCTTGAGAAAAAAACAAATAATTAGTAATATTTTTGTGATAACTAAAAAAGACTCTATAATTTAGAGTCTTTTTTGATTTTAATTAAATTTGGATAAATATAAATATAAAAATATTGAAAAAAAATAAAAAAAAATATATAATGTAGTTATGCTAAAATATAAACATGAAAAATATAAATGTAAAGGTGTTGTAAATATGCGCAAAGAGGTAATTTTTAATTAAATTAACTGAATAAGGATTATTTTTAAAAGTATATGAAAAATCTTGAATAACTCAAGGTTTATTTGTGGTGGAATCAATTATTTATAATATTGATATTACCATGTTTATTTGTGTACTCTAAAAATAATCAGTATTATAATGAGCATGTTACATCTTTATTTGCAGGATAGGAAAACCGTGTTCTAAACACGGTATTTTTATGTCTATTTTTGCTATATATAGATATGGTATAAGATTTTAATTTGAATAGCTTAATCATAAGTTATATAATTAAAGTTCTATATTTTATGTTTATATTTAGGTTATATGATTATGAGGCTGTAAGTGAATTATGTTCATTTGCAGCTTTTTTTTGTTTAAGGAGATTATTTTGATGATTTATATATTTAAATATGAAGATTATGAAAAACAAACAAATTTTTTAAGAAATACTAGGATGGTGATGATTAATGGTTAATAAACTTTCAGCATATAAAACTTATTTATTATTTTCAGCTATTGCAGCAATGTGTTTTTCGTTAGTAGCTACAGTTATGGTAGTGTATCACATTGAAATAGTTCATTTAAATCCACTTCAACTTATACTTGTTGGAACTACTTTGGAATTAGCATGCTTTATATTTGAAATTCCTACAGGTATAGTTGCAGATGTGTATAGTCGTAAACTATCTATTGTTATTGGGGGAGTTTTAACAGGAGTGGGATTTATTTTAGAAGGTTCTATTTCTAGTTTTGTTTTCGTACTTGTAGCACAGATTGTATGGGGATTAGGGTCTACTTTTATCAGTGGCTCGCTTGAAGCTTGGATTGCAGAAGAAGAGAAGAATAAAGATTTAGATGAAATTTATATAAAGGGAGCACAAGCAGGGCAGATAGGAGCATTTATTGGAATAGTACTAAGCACTGTAATAGCTAATTTCTCTGTAAGGCTTCCTATTATAGTTAGTGGAGTTTTATTTATAATTCTTGCATTATTTTTATGGTTATATATGCCAGAAAATAATTTTAAACCATCTGCTCCTGGGGATTTAAATACATTCAAAAAGATGGTATATACATTTAAATCTGGTCTTAAAATTGTAAAAAGTAAATCTATAATTATGATTTTACTTGCAGTAACTTTATTTTATGGATTATCAAGTGAAGGTTATGATAGACTTTCTAATGCACATTTTTTACAAGATACTACACTTCCTAAGCTTGGAAACCTTAGTTCAGTGACTTGGTTTGGAATTTTTGGAATTTTAGGAATGATATTGAGCTTCATAGTAATGCATTTTATGGCAAAGAATCTTAAGAATGAGGATAATAGGAAAAATGGAAAACTATTATTATGTATAAATATACTTTATATATCGTCTATGTTGATATTTGCTCTTACAAAAAACTTTAGTTTAATGTTAATAGCTTATTTGGCAACAAATACCTTTAGAATTATAAATGAACCTATATTCAGTGCGTGGTTAAATGGGCATATAGATGATAACTCTAGAGCTACTGTACTTTCTATAAATGGACAAATGAATTCCTTAGGTCAAATTTTAGGTGGACCAATTATAGGAATCATAGCTACAAATATTTCAGTAAGTATTGGTATAGCATGTACTTCGTTATTAGTAACACCGGTATTAGTGTTATATATTGTTGCTATGATAATTGATAAAAAGGTGGATGATAGAGTTGGAGGTATTGATTATGAAGAAAATAATTAATATAGGAATCGTAGCACACGTGGATGCAGGAAAAACAACTATAACAGAAAACTTATTATATTATAGTGGAGCTATAAAATCAGTTGGAAGAGTTGATTTAGGCAATACACAGACGGATTCTATGGAGCTTGAGCGTAAGAGAGGAATTACCATTAAATCGTCAACCATATCTTTTAATTGGAATAATGTTAAGGTGAATATTATTGATACTCCAGGACATGTGGATTTTATTTCGGAAGTTGAACGTTCATTAAATAGCTTAGATGGAGCAATACTAGTTATATCAGGAGTAGAGGGGATTCAGTCACAAACAAGAATATTATTTGACACATTAAAGGAGTTAAATATTCCAACAATAATTTTTGTAAATAAGCTAGATAGAATTGGGGCAAATTTCAACAAAGTATTTGAAGAAATAAAGAAGAATATGTCCAATAAAGTAGTTAGATTACAAGAAGTATATGATGTAGGAAGCAAAGCTGTTTATATAAAAAAACTATTTGATACATGCATAATAAATGATGATGCTATTAATGTTTTATCAGACTTAGACGAAGCATTTTTAGAAAGATATATTGGTGGAATAGAACCTGATAAAGAAGAAATACAAGAAAAGCTTTCATTATATGCAAGAGAAGGAAGTCTATATCCAGTATTTTGTGGTGCTGCAGCAATTGGACTTGGAATTGAAGATTTATTAGATGGAATTTGTAGTTATTTTCCATTTGCAAGTAATGATTGTGAAAGTGATTTATCTGGGGTAGTATTTAAAATCGAAAGAACAAGTAAAAATGAAAAGAAGGTTTATGTAAGATTATTTGGAGGAAAAATATCTGTAAGAGATAAAATTCAAGTACCTAATAAGGAGATAGCAGAAAAAGTAAAGAAAATTAATAGGTTAGAAAATGGGGGAGTTGTTGAAGCACAGAGGATAGAAGCAGGGGATATAGGTATTTTATATGGACTTACAAGTTTCCAAGTGGGAGATGTTATTGGAATTTCAAATGATAAAATTAAAAATATATCTATAGCTAAACCAGCATTAAAAACAACAATTTCTGCAATTGATAAAGAAAAAAATCCAGAGCTATTTAAAGCATTAACATTACTTGCAGAGGAAGATCCACTACTAGAATTAGAGATGAATGACATAGATAAAGAAATTTATGTCAACTTATTCGGTGAAGTTCAAATGGAAATACTAAGTTCCATGTTAGATGATTTATATGGAATAAAAGTAGAGTTTTCGAATATTGAGACTATCTATAAGGAAACACCTAAAGGTTTTGGAGCGTCAATAATGCATATGCAGGAAGACTTAAATCCATTTTGGGCGACAGTAGGCTTAGAAATAGAACCAGCAGGGAGAGGCGAAGGTCTTAGGTATATTTCTAATGTTTCAGTAGGGTCATTGCCAAAATCTTTTCAAAATGCAATTGAAGAAGCAGTTATTAAGACAAGTAAACAAGGATTATTTGGATGGGAGGTTACAGATGTAAAAGTCACTCTTAGCTGTGGTGAATTTTTTAGTCCAGCCAGCACTCCAGCAGATTTTAGAAATGTGACACCTATGGTATTCATGGAAGCATTATATAAAGCACAAACTGTTTTATTAGAGCCATTACATGAGTTTGAGTTAAAGATTCCTCAAAATGCTTTAAGCAAAGCGGTATGGGATTTAGAAACTATGAGGACAACCTTTGATAATCCTATTGTTATAGGGGATGAATTCTCAATAAAGGGATTAATTCCAGTAGAAAATTCAAAAGAATATAAAATGAAAATAGCTTCATATACAGAAGGTAGAGGAATGTTTGTGACAAAATTTTATGGGTATAAGGAAGCTTCAGCTGAATTTTCAAAAGCACGCAAAAAAACAACGTATGATCCATTGAATAAAAAAGAGTATTTGCTTCATAAACTAAACGCAATTAGAGATTAAATTTAAATAGATAAGTTAAATTTTTATATGTAGGATTTAAATATAAGACATTCAAAGCCTAAAAGTAAAGGAAGGGTCGTCTGAAGAAGATGAAGACCCTTCCTTTTTTCATGTTACTATGCTTAATTGTAAGTGCTTGAAATTTGTAATATAATGTAAATAAAGTTTTTAATAATAAGGGGACGGCACAAATGAAAATCGACTTTAAAATAACAAAAGATGACTATATAAGCTTCAATTTAAATCATTTAGAAAACTCGAAATCACAGAAAAGTACATTTAACATACTTAGATATGCTGTACCCATAGTACTTTCTATACCAATCTACTTTACAGGAACGGGGATATTTAATCAACCGAGTATATATTGGATTATAGTAGCGATAGTTTTTTTAGTCATTTGGATTTTAACATATCCTAAGCAATACAAAAAATTAGTAGCTAAAGAAACTGATAAACTCATAAGTTAAGGAGATAATTCATCAATATTTGGAAGTAAGACTTTAGAAATTATTGATGGGACAATAGTAGTAAAAGGGGATTCTATATCAGAAACAGTATCGTTAGAAAGTATAAAAGATGTAAAAGTTTACGAAGATATGATCCTTATATATAAGTGGATTTGTAGCTCATATAATTCCAAGGAGATATTTAGATAAAGAAATAGAGAAAGAACTTATGAAAGAGCTTAAAAAATGTAAGGCTTTAGAACAATTAAAGTAAAACGTGCTCCTTTGGAGGTGTAACAGAGAACCGTACCACAAGTAAGGTAGCGCGGATGATAAGAATAAAAATTTATATATATAATTTAGATCTTAGTTATACTTAAAAAATAATTAGTACGATAATATATGTATAGATAATATCGATAAAAGTATATTACTAAAAATTATAATTGTTAGTATGAGGAGTGATTATACATGGATATGCTTACCAATTTCAATAAAGTTATGGAGTATATAGAAACGCATTTAGAAGAAGAAATAGACTTTAATATGGTTTCAAAGATTGCAGGAGTATCTGAGTATCATTTTAGAAAGATGTTTTCGTATCTTTCAGGTATGACACTTTCGAGTTATATAAGAAAAAGAAGGCTATCTAAAGCAAGTTTTGATTTAATGCAAAAAGATATAAAAATAATTGATATAGCTATAAAATATGGATATGATTCAGCAGATGGATTTAGTAGGGCATTTAAAGAATGGTTTGGTGTGAATCCTTCAGAGATTAAAGATGCTAAGAATCTTAAAGTATTTCCTTGTATGACTTTTCAATTAACTATTAAAGGAGGAAGTAATATGAATTATCGTATTGAAAAAAAAGAAGCTTTTAAATTAGTAGGAGTTAAAGGTCAAGTTCCTATTGTGTTTGAAGGTATAAATCAAGAAATAATGAAAATAGCACAAAGTATAACAGAAGAACAAAGAAAATTATTACAATCATATAGAAATGAAGATGTTAAAACTGTTGTTAACGCTTCATTTGATTTTGATGATAAAAGGTATGAAGAAAAAGGTAACTTAAATCACTTAATTGGATCTATAACTACTTTAGATATAGATTTTGGTGAATTTGATGTTGTAGAAGTTCCTGCTTGTACTTGGGCAATTTTTCCTTGTAAAGGACCATTTCCAACTGTATTTCAAGATACATGGGGAAAAATTTTATCTGAATGGTTGCCATCTTCAAATTATGAATTAATAAACGTTCCAGAAATATCTTTCAATAGAGATATGTCAGATATGCAAAATGTTTATAGCGAAATTTGGATTGGGGTAAAAGAAAAGTAATTAGAACTGAAATTTTATTCTATATCACAGTTAAAGGTACCTTGAATAAATTAAGGTGCCTTTTGATACTTATTTAGAATAACTATTAAGGAACCTTATCATAAATAAATGAGTTTTTTTGTAAAGTATTGATATTACTTCAATAGTAGCTATTTTATTTCAGAAAGTATAGTATCATAATCAATAATTAAGTATTAAGAAAATTAGATTCAATAAATCTAAATATAACTGATAATTAGTAAAATATATAAGTAAATAAGTATTCTAATCAGTGTATTAAATTTGGATATTTTTATATAGAAAGTATTGTTAATAATGAAACTATACTTAAAATAAGGTAAAGATAACATGGTTAAATACCAAATATTGTGTTAATTTTAATTATTTATAAAAATAATTAAAAAAAGGTTGCAATTAATTAAATACTATGTTATTATAAAAGAGTAGCAAAGTTGCTAACAAAAAAAGTTTCATTTAGGTAAATAGTTTCTCGAAAATTAGAGATTATTATATCAATTTAGAATCTTTAATTTTAGGAGGAATGTTTATGTCAGATAAAACATTAAAATGCAGAGATTGTGGAAGTGAATTCGTATTTTCAGTAGGAGAACAAGAATTCTACAAAGAAAAAGGATTTGAAAATGAGCCAACAAGATGTATATCTTGTAGAAGAGCTAAGAAAGAACAAAATAGAAGATAATTTTAGATTGTTATAGGTTGTAGTTTAAACTACAACCTTTTTTAGTATAAAAAAATAAAATAACTATTGTAAAAACCTCACTTAATGCTGATACGGAGAACCGTATCACAAGTAAGTGCGAACTTTACCAAAATTGGATATATAAATGAAAGGTAGGTCTGCTTTAATTCTGCAATGAAACTCACAAAAATCTAAAATTTGAATTTTTGTAGGTTATTGTAGTTTTATTCATAGGTTCTTCGTTTTTCACCTATTTCAGCAAATTAGAATTTGTTTTTTCTAATCTATAGTATTGAAAAAAATAAAAGTTTATATATAATGTAATTATACTAAAATATAAACATGAAAAATATAAATGTAAAGGAGATGTAAATATGCGCAAAGAGTTAGTTTTTAACTAAACTAACTGAATAAGGATTATTTTAAAAAGTATATGAAAAAAATCTTGGATAAATCAAGGTTTATTTGTGGTAGAAACAATTATTAATAATATTGATATTACCATGTCTATTTGTGTACTCTAAAAATAATCAGTATTATAATGAGCATATTACATCTTTATTTGAAGAATAGGAAAACTGTGTTCTAAACACGGTATTTTTATGCCTATTTTTACTATATTTAAAAAAATATCAAGTTTAGATTATATATGTCTACCTAAGTACACTTAATAAGTTTAGAACAATTTATTGAATTATCAAAGTTTAATATAACTTACAATGTATCTATAAATCCAGAAATATTAACTCCTACAAATAGATTAAAAAAATTTATAGATTTGGTTAAAGATAAAAATATAAATTGTATAATGGTTCCTTAGTGTAATTCGTTATAAGAAAAAGGGATATTGTTAAAAAATTTCATTAAAAACAATAAATAAAAGTAAGTTTTTATATAATTTTTTTCTTACTTTCATTTTGTAGTTTATAAAAGTTCACCTTTATAAACTTTATTTAATTTATTTATTTTTAGTTTTTAAATGTATATAAATTTCTTTTTAAACGTTTATTAAAATCTATTGATTTTAATAAACGTTTTTTCTATACTTAAAGTAATAATTTAAATATGGAGTGATAAAAATGCGTTATAAGTTGACTTATGTATATGGTGACTCAGATCAAAAATTTACTCAAACCTTTAGCAGTAAAGTTCTTATGGAAAGTTATATTGAAACAGGTAAGGATAAAGATTTACGGGTAATTAATATAGAAGGTAGTAAACTCTATGGATATGCAAGGGTAAGCTCTAAAGAGCAAAATTTAGATAGACAAATAGAAGCCTTAAAGGAGTATGGTGTAAATGAAAGAGACATAATAACTGATAAGCAAAGTGGAAAAGACTTTAATAGAGAAGGATATAAAACACTTAAAGAGCAGCTATTAAGAAGTGGTGATGTTTTAGTTATAAAAGAGCTAGATAGACTAGGTAGAAATATGGCACAAATTAAAGAAGAATGGAATGATCTGCAGGCAAAAGAGATAAATATAGTTGTTATTGATACCCCTATACTAAATACTGAAGGTAAAAGTAATTTAGAAAAAACCTTAATATCAAATATAGTATTTGAATTATTAAGCTATATGGCTGAAAAAGAAAGAGTAAAGATTAAGCAAAGACAAGCAGAAGGTATTGCTAATGCAAAGGCTAAGGGAAAACATTTAGGTAGGCCAAGAGTAGAATATCCAGGTAATTTTAAAGAAGTATATGACAAATGGAAAGCTAAAAAAATCACTGGTGTAAAAGCTATGGAACTAATGAATTTAAAGAAAAATTCTTTTTATAACTTAATAAAAAAATATGAAATTGAAAAATAAGAAAATTAAGGTAATTTTATATGTTTTCAAATAAAAAGCTTAGAAACTTATTTAGTAATTGGTTAATTCCAATAATTTTAGCAATTTTACTTGCTGTAATTATCAATAAATTATTTTATACAAAATAGTAGTTCCTAGCCAATTAATGTCCCCAACATTAAAAGTTGGGAATCAACTATTTGTTACGAAAGTTTATAATACTTCAAATATAAAGAGAGGAGATATTTTACTCTTTAATTCTGCAAGAAAAAATAAGGTTAATAAAAAATATTAACCTTATTTTTTCTTGCAGAATATAAAACCCAATTAATATTACTTATAATAACTAATATTATAAGTAAAGGAATCCATAAAAATTTAGGAATCATTATTAACATAATAAATCCTATAACCCAAATTATTATTGAATATATCAAATATCTAAGAAATAGTTTCAAATAATCACCTACTTAAAATTAAATTTATTATTAATTTAATTAATCTAAAAATCAACCTTTCTAATATTATAATCTTCCTTTTGATAAATTAACATAATTCTAGATAATAATTCTTAAAAAGTATCTTTATTTAAAAAATGTTAAAAATTTGATATAATAGAATTGTAAAAAAAATTCAGGGGGGAAACCAAATGAAAAAATTAATAGTAAAAAGTACAATGATGCTTTTATTTTCTTGCTTATTATGTTTAGGAATACAGTTACCTAATACAGTTAAAGCAAATGAAGTGAATAAATACCAATCTGTAATGGTACAGTATTTAGAAGCTTTTAAAAATTATGATATTGATACGATAGTAGATATTTCTAAAGATAGTAGAGCTGTTACTAAAGAAGAATATAAAAACATGTTAATGGAATTTAAATATGATCCTAACCAAAAACTTAAATCATATGAAATAACAGGTTCAAGAAAAATTGATAATGGCGAAATTTTTTCTGTGAAAACAGAGTTTTTAAATGGTGCTATATACAATATGGAATTTACAGTATCATATATTGATAATAAATTAATGGTAAGTAATATGAATAGAATATCAATAGTAAATGAAGGTAAATGTATTCCTACACCAAGTTTCAGAACTCAAGTTTGTACATGGGATGACGAATTAAGTCAATATATTGGAGACGCTGTTAGTTTTACACGTTCTAGTAAATTTCAATATAGTTCTAATACGATTACATTAAACTTTAGACAATATGCAACTTCTGGATCAAGATCCTTAAAGGTAAAATACAGTGTAGTAGACCATTGGATGTGGGGGGATGACATTAGAGCTTCTCAATGGGTATATGGTGAAAATCCGGATTATGCTAGACAGATAAAATTATATCTAGGTTCAGGAGAAACTTTCAAAAATTATAGAATTAAAGTAGAAAATTATACTCCAGCATCGATTAAAGTATTTGGTGAGGGTTATTGTTATTAAAAAAATGAGGCTACGCCTCATTTTTTCTTTTGATTTTTAATATTTTAATAATATAAAAACCTAGAATGGATGATATTATTCTAAAAATTGTTAAATCAAAATTAAAAGAATAAAAATGTAACAATGAAATAATAACATTAAATAATAAAAAAATAATTAAACTTGGTTTTAGAGAATTATATTTATTTATAACAATAGGTATTAAAATACCAAAAGGTATAAATAATAATAGAATAAATAATTGATCTAATACAAATACATTATCTAATAACGGTTTATTACTATTAAATAAATTATATAAAAATTTAAAAGGTAAATATGCACCTTTTGATAAATAGCCACCACCATTAGTAGTATTGGAAATACAAATTAAAATAAATATAGTATATATTCCTAGAAATAAAGATGATAAAATCCTAGTATTTATTAGATTTGCTTTAAGATAAGACTCTTTAGTAGAATTTATAAGTTCATCTATCTGAAGAGTGTTAATTACTTTCTCATTAGCTTCTTTTTCAGAAAAACCTTCATTTAAAAAATCCTTTTTCATTTCTTCTGCGGTATCAAGTAACTCTAATTTTAATTCTGATAATTCTCTAGATGAAATATCTAATTTCCTTAATTTTTTATTTAAAAGTCTTTTCAATGTCATATTTTATTCCTCCTTAATATTTTCTATTAAATTAGATATAAGATAAAAGTCTTTAAGTTTTAAATTTAATTCAATTAAACCAGCTTCAGTAATTTTATAATATTTTCTTTTTTTCTTTGAACTATTAGTTTCAATGAAATAATCTTGTATTAAATTTTTTTCTTTTAATCTTTTAAGTGCTGGATATAAAGTTCCTTCCCCTAATATTAAAACATTCTCAGTTATGTTTTTAATTTCTTTAGATATCTCATATCCATACATATCTTTATTCTTTAATAAAGATAGTAAAATTATTTCTAATGAACCTTTTAATATCTCTCTATCCAAAAAATCAACTCCCTTTAAGTTAATTTAGTGTTCTATAATTTAATTTTACGAAAACATACATTGCTTTACAAGGTATTAATTAAAAAATATATTATATTTTTTAATTAATTTCAAAAAATACTTAAAGTATTATAATTTATATAAAAAAGTTAAAGCAAAAAGCTTTAACTTTTTTATTTCTGAGTTATAATGTGAGTAAAAATATTGAGAGGTGTATTAAGTATGAATTTAGTTAAAACAAGAGATGATTTAGAAAGAGAAGCTCCTAGACTAAAAAAAGAGTGGATACAAAAAATTGATAGTATAGATAATGCAAATAGAAAATATGTATTAGTTTTTGAGGATCTAGTATTCGAGGCAGACAATGAACAGGATATTACTTCAAGACTAATAAGAGATTATATAGAAACTGATGATAGAAATATGCAGCTTCTATTTAGAATTGACTTTGCAAGAGCTTTAAGTATGTATAGCATAATGAATGGAATTAATGTTGAAGTTTATAATAACGGGAAGAAAGTAAGAGATAACTATGCTGTATCTGAAGATGATCCAGATTATGAAAAGGACTATGAAATTCCTGATGTAATCCTGGATGTATTTGATGAATTTACTCTTTTTAAGGGCCTTAATGAACTTAAGTATGCTAAAATATACTATAAATCTGATGATGGAGAGTACAAGCTATTTTAATATAAATTTAGAATAAAGAAGTAGCTTTAAGTAATAAAAAGCTACTTCTTTTTTATAAGGTGAACATATGAAAAAAAGAGAACAAATATATACATTTTTAATAGATTTTATAAAAGAAAAAGGATATCAACCTACGGTTAGAGAAATTGCTCATGCAGTAAATTTAAAGTCATCGTCTTCTGTTTATAGACATTTAGAAATGTTAGAAAAAGATGGGCTCATAATACTTGGAAAAAGTGAGCAGAGAGGTAGAAAAAGAAGTATTCATATTATTGATTTAAACAAAAAGATTAAAAAAAATGTATCAGAAGAAACTATTAAAAATTTAATTAAATTTTCAAAAAAACAAGTTAATACTAATAATGATATATTTTCCAAGAAAGTTACTAATGATTATATAGTAGCTGTAGATAATATATTTCCTGATGACATTATTATTGTTGAGAAAGTAAATTCTCTAGAAAAGGATAGTATAGGATTATTATTATTTGAAAATCGTACCTTTATAAAAAAAATATTTTCAGATTATGAAAAGGTATATGATACTGATCCTATAGTTTTAGGGAAGATTATTGGTGTTTATAGAGATTTTTTCTGATATTACTTGAAAAAACATAAAAGAAACGTTAAAATAGGTTAACAATATTAAAATTTACTGTAATAATGTATTAGAAACTTTCAAGTTTATCAGTTAATAGTTAAACCAGTATTAACTATTAAATTAATTGCAAACTTAATTTAATCTGTATATCTATTAACACAAAAAGATTATCTCTTTAATTTTAGAGATAATCTTTTTTGTGTTTAGAATTAACCAAGAATATTATACAATTTAATTATATCCTATACTCATAGTAATTATAAATTGGGGTGAGAAAATTTATGAGATTATCAGAAGAAGATAAGAAATGTATCAAAATTCTTTATAGAAATGGCTTAAATGTAAAAGAAATTGAAAAATTATTAAATAATGACTTTTCTAAAGATGCTATTCAAAAACATATATATAGACATTTAAAAGAATTTAGGAATGAACATATTATAAATAGAGCCTTAAATAAAAATAAATTAAAGAAAGAATTTAAAAATATTATTAAGAATAATTTTTAATAAAGGACTTTCCATAATTTTCAAGAATATTATTTATATATTCTTAAATTAGGGGGAGTTAAGATATGAAAACAGCTCAAGAAGTAGCCAATGAATTAGATTTAACCAGGACTGAAGTTTATAATTTGCTTAGAAAAAAAAGATTTTCTCCATTAGTTAAAAAGAACGGTGGTCAAGTAGCGATAAGCAATGAACTTTTCAAATTATTAGAAGAAGAAATTAAAAATAAAAGAAATAATATTAAACAACAAGAGAATAAAAATATAGATATAAAACAAGAAGATAAATCATTAGAAGAAAAAAATACTATAGTTGATGTAAAAACTGAAGAAAATACTGATTTTACATCAACTATAGAAATTCTACAAAATCAAATAAAATTAAAAGATAATCAAATATCTATTCTAAATAATGTTATAACTAATAACTTAAAAAGAATAAAAGATCTTGAAGAAAAAAATCATGAATTTAAAGAGCTCCATGAAAAAGTCAATAATTTAAAACTTGTTATTGATTCAATACAAACTAAAAAAAAGAGAAAAAGACTTTTAGGAGTATTTTAAAATAAGATAGGAGAATGTCAATAATTTTGTGTAAACTATCTAAAAAAATATATTGAAATTTACTAAGGTTTAGATATTGAGTTATTTAAACCTTAATTTTCTTTTTATGTAATTATATTGAATATAAACTGTACAAAAACTAGAGTTATTATATTAACTTTTTTAATATAAATGGTCGTCAAGACGCTCGTCGAAATAAATTGAAAGTTGTGCTAAGATTTGAGACCATCCCCTAATAGATTGAACCCATTTTTTACTTATATCCATTGTTGCAAGATAAAGTATTTTAAGTAAAGCTTCATCTGTAGGAAAAGCTGTTTTAGTTTTAGTAACTTTTCTTAATTGTCTGTTGTAGCCTTCTATAGCATTAGTTGTATATATTATTCTTCGTATCTCCGGTGGATATTTAAAAAATGTAGATAGCTCCTCCCAATTGTTTCTCCAAGATTTTATAGCAAGTAAATATTTATCTCCCCATTTCTCTTCAAGAGAACTTAAAGCTTGAAGTGCAGCGTCTTCATTTACAGAAGTATATACTAGTTTTAAATCAGTATTAAATTCTTTAATATCTTTATATGATAAATAACGACTAGAATTTCTAATTTGATGAATAATACAACGTTGTACCTCAGTATTCGGATATACGGCTCTTATAGCTTCTTTAAAGCCATTTAATCCATCTATACAAGCTATAAAAATATCTTTAACGCCCCTGTTTTTTAATTCATTTAAAACAAGTAACCAATATTTTGATGATTCAGTAGCACCAATCCAAATACCTAAAACATCTTTCTTACCTTCAATATTTATGCCGATAGCAGCATAAGCAGCCTTATTAACTATAGAATTATCTTTTTTAACTTTAAAATGAATAGCATCCATAAAAACGATAGGATATATACTTTCTAAAGGTCTACATTGCCATTCTTTTATAGAAGGTATTATTTTGTCAGTTATATTTGAGATTAAAGTAGGAGAAACATCCATACCGTACATTTCATTAACTTGATTAGCTATATCTCGTGTAGACATGCCTTTCGCATACATACCAATTATTGAACTTTCTAGTCTAGATATATCAGTTTGATGTTTCTTTACGATTTGAGGTTCGAAAGAACCCTCACGATCTCTTGGTATGTCTAAATCAAATAATCCTAAATCAGATTTAACAGTTTTCTTACTTTTCCCATTACGAGAATTAGTAGTATTTTTATTTGCATAATCATATTTTGAATATCCTAAATATTCTTCCATTTCAGCTTCAAGCATTTGTTGAATTAAACCACCGAATAAAGTTTTAATAGCATTTTGATCATCTTCAGCAGTCTTTATATTAGGATTTTTGGCAAGTTGTTTTATTAACTCTTTTTCGGAATAAGACATAGTCTGTGCACCCTCCTTTTAATATGATACTTAATTATATCATTTTAGTAGTTTACACAGACTATTTTACACACTCGATTAATATATTAAATCTATTTCTATATTTTGAGTTTTTGAAATATTAATTAATTTCATATATATCTGATAATTCGATTGATAGATTATCAGTACTTTCATACTTGTAGTTTTTTATATATTTATCATTTAAAATTTGATTTGGTAGTAAAATTTCAAAAATACTTCCTTTGTTTAATTCACTTTTTATATTTATATCTCCATTAATTGTATTTAAAAGAGATTTAACTATATTTAATCCAATTCCAGATCCTTCATTTGAATGAATAAAAGAATTATTAGCTCTAACAAATCTATTAAATATATTATTTTGAGTTTCTAAATCAATTCCACATCCTTCATCTTTTACAGAAATTTTCGTAATAGATTTTTCAACTAAGATATTAATATAAATTGTACTATTTTTTTTTGAATATTTTATAGCATTTGATAAAATATTCAATAAAATTCTTTCGATAATAATTGGATCACACATTATATAATGATCTTCTTTATTTGTATCAAATTTTATAGATAAATTTTTGGATAAGGCAAACGGAATTATTGAATTACTTATATCTTCAATTAATAGAATTATGTTATAATTTCCATAATTAGGTTTTAAAGAATTTAATTCTATTTTAGATAAGTCAATAATGTTATTTATTAATTTAATCATTCTTTTACAGTTTAACTTTAATGAAACAGTATACTTATTAAAAATTTCTTTGAAATTAACATTATTATTGTTGTTAAAATTTTCAAGTAGTTGTATGGTTGAATAAAAAATATTAATTGGTGTTTTTAGTTCGTGTGATATATTAGATATAAATTCATTTCTTTTTAAGTTTTTTAATTTAATATTTTTGAATGTTTTTCCTAATTTATTATTATTAACAACTATATAACTCACTAAAAATTCATCCTTATTATTTATATTTAATTTTTGAATATAACAATCTAATAATTCATTTTTTATAGAATTTTTAATAATTCCATGCCAGTAAACTTTATTATTTAAATCATCAAAAATTTCTTTAAGCTTACTATAAAAATATTTATTGTTTATTAAATCATTTTTAAATTTAGTTAGTTCTTCTTGAAAATTATAGTATTCTTTAATTTTTTTATTAACATAAAATATATTAATATTATAATCACAAATAAACATATTACTATATTTATTATTTTCAACTAAATTAAAAAATTTAATTAATTCAGTATTTAATGAATTATAGTTAATAGTTGTCATATGTAATGAACTTTCTATAGCAAGTATTGATATTAAAAAAAATATTGAAATTAAAAACGCTGATAAAAAAGTAATATTTGAGTCCATGTATATTATTCCATAAATTTCATATATTAATTTTAAAGCTAATAAAAATATACTTATACTAAAATATCTTAAAAT
>OGSU01000151.1_pt1 | contig 51554 bp, 48 predicted proteins | sample 1573911 | NCBI WGS metagenome assembly OGSU01 (sample SAMN03295839, study PRJEB24534) | human gut metagenome | isolation source: fecal sample 7 from infant 5 | host: Homo sapiens | place: USA: Pittsburgh, PA | collected 2014-07 | reverse complement strand
TTTATATATTGTTTTAAATATATAAACAAACAAATATATAAATATAAAAATATATAGTAAACATAGGGGGTTGAGGGGACATTCTTAAGAAAAATTTTAAAGTTAAGAAACTAAATCCAGCAATGTATAAGTTGCTGGATTTTATTTTTTCTAATTTAGATATTCATTTATATTTGAAGCAAATATTCATTTGCTTTTATGAGGAGACCTTGAATTTTCAAAAGAGATGATATAGAATTTTTGGTAATAATATAGATGCTTAAAATTGGATACTAAGTAGTGAAGGGTAAGGGGAATTTTGACTTCTATAAATAGATTTTAGAGGAGAGGAAAAGAGATGAGTTATATAGATTTGCATATGCATTCAAATTATAGTGATGATGGGGAGTTTACGCCTAAAGAGTTAGCAGACCTTTGTATAGAAAGAGGGGTAAAATATTTTGCAATAGCTGATCATAATTCTGTTAGAGGAATAGAAGAGGGGAAAGAATATATTAAAGATAAAGATATTACAATAATTCCAGCCATTGAATTAGATTGTAGTATTGATGGTGTAAACCTACATGTTTTAGGATATGGAATAGATTATAAAAGTGATATTTTTGAAGAAATAGAAGCCAATATAATAAAACAAGAGCAAGTTGCTTCAAAAGAAAGAATGAGATTAGTTAGGGAACTAGGAATAAATTTTGAGGATGAAATGATAAAAAAGCTATCTAAAAATGGAGTGGTTAATGGTGAAATGATAGCTGAAGCAGCAATGAGCTTTGATAAAAATCAAGAAAATCCACTACTTAAACCTTACTATAAAAATGGGTCAAGAAGTGATAATCCATTTGTAAATTTCTATTGGGATTTTTGTGCTCAAGGAAAACCTGCATATGTTGAGGTGAAGTTTATCTCATTAGAAGAGGCTGTAAAAGTTATTTTAGACAATGGTGGAGTTCCTATATTAGCTCATCCAGGTAATAATATAAAGGAAGATTTTAATCTATTAGAAAAAATAATTGCTAGCGGAGTTAAGGGATTAGAAGTGTATAGCAGTTATCATAATGAAGAACAAATAGATTTTTATAGGGATTTTGTTTATAGAAATAATTTACTTTTAACTTGTGGCAGTGACTTTCATGGAAAAACAAAGCCAAATATAATTGTAGGTGGAGTAAGTTGTAATAATAGTGAAGAGGAAATAATTAAAGAACTTGATATTAAATTAGGCCAATGATATTAAAAATGATCATTGGCTTATGTTACAATTGGAATGGTAAATTATTGGGAGAAATTAATAGGTATTTGAAAGGAATAAGAATACTATGATAGATATTAAAAATTATAATTATTGTCCAGACATAGGTGAAATAAGTGAATATATTAGAAATTCATTATTTAATGATTTCTGTGCAGAGATAGTTAAAGAATATAATGCAAAATATAAAGTAGAGTTTAGTAAATGTTCATGGGAGTCAGGATGGAATATTAAATTTAAAAAGTCTGGGAAAACACTATGCACAGTATATCCAAGAGAAAATTATTTCACTGTATTGGTGGTAGTTGGAGTGAAAGAAAAGGAAGCTGTGGAAGAATTGTTATTTAATTTATCTCCAGTAATTCAGAGGATATATAATGAAACCAAAGAGGGAATGGGGCAACGTTGGTTAATGATAGATTTAGAAGATAAGGATGAAATATTTAGTGATGTACTAAAACTTATTGATGTACGCGCAAAATTTAGGTAAAGTTCATATTTAAATTGTCATGTTCTACATTAACTCTACCAATTCTACCTGTGGTAGGTTTAGATTTAATGCCATTGAAATTATAATGATATTAAAGGTGGTGTAATTATGGATACAAAAAAATAGGAGTATTTATAGCAGATGCTAGAAAAAAGAAAAAACTTACACAGGCAGAACTAGGAGAACATCTAAATGTAACTGATAAAGCAGTTTCTAAATGGGAATGTAGAGTTTCCCAAACAAAAGAATATTAAGTAAGAAATAACATGTGTTTACCTGCTTGCAAAGAAGTTTCTTTATAAAATATTAAAAATAATTTTTACAACAAAGAACTCATATATAATGATTGATTCTATATATCCATGTTATAATCAACCATGGTAAATTATAAAGGAGTGATTAAAATGTGTGGTGGTATCATTGCTCAAAAAATTGCATAAACCCATGTAAATATAACTTTAAGAGAACATTTACATGGAGGAATAAGAAATGAAAGAAAACAAATATGACAACGAACAATTTTTTGAAAAATATAGTGAAATGGAACGCTCTAAAAAGGGATTAGATGGTGCTGGAGAATGGTCAGAATTAAAAAAAAATTCTACCTATTTTCAAAGAAAAGAAAGTCTTAGATTTAGGATGTGGATATGGTTGGCACTGTAAATATGCAGTTGAACATGGGGCAGACTTTGTTTTGGGAACAGACATATCAAGCAAAATGTTAGAAGTTGCCATTCAAAAAAATAATGATGCGAGAATTAAATATCAGTGTGTTGCGATGGAAGATTTAGATTTTCAAACAGGAACATTTGATATAATATTAAGCTCATTGGCATTTCATTATGTAGAAAATTTTGAACTATTAGTAAAAAATATATCATTGTGGCTAAAAAAAGGTGGAGAGTTTGTTTTTTCTGTTGAGCACCCTGTCTTTACATCTCATGGAACACAAGACTGGTATTATGACAAAGACGGAAATATTCTTCATTTTCCAGTTGATAATTATTATTATGAAGGAAAAAGAGAAGCTGTATTTCTAGGAGAAAAAGTAATAAAGTATCACAGAACACTAACAACATATCTTAACACCTTATTGCAAAATGGATTTATGTTTCAGCATATTATTGAGCCTCAACCACCAGAAAATATGATGAATATTCCTGGAATGCAAAATGAAATGCGTCGCCCTATGATGTTACTTATATCTGCAAAAAAATTGTAGTAGTTAATTTGATATGAGATTATTATTTAGTAAAAAAATTTTATTAGATAGTTTTGTTTTGAATAAATAGATGTAATTATACAGACAGAGTGATCCAGACACGGTGGCGGTCGTAAGACATATCGCCACGCCAGCTTGCTGGCGAGTGGCTGGTTCACTTTGGCGGTTGGGCGAGCGTTAGCGAGCCTTATAAGCCTCCGTTATCTAACAAGGGGGCATAAAAGACAAGAAACAATAGACGTTAGTAAGCGGAAAACGCTGTATTTATAATGCGAAACCGCATTTTGCAGTAGTGTTAACTCAGCAGGGGGCAGTTAACATCTGTATTTGAAAATGGAATACTGAATGATTGAGAAAATCCTTATTCATGCACCAGAGATAAACGAGAGCGGTGAAAGAATACAGGAAATCGAGATATACTATCGCTTTATCGGAAAAATTGAGTAATAAAACAGGGGAATATTTTTAACTAAGGGAATGTGGTAAGTGCCTACCTGATAGTTCATTATTTGAAGATATAAGTAAGGTGGTGGATGTATCTATGAGTGAATTATTAAAGGGTGAATATATTGAAGAAGAAAATGTAGAGGTAGAAAGTAATAAAACTATAAATTCATTACTAAGTGAGATTAAAAAGTTAAAAAGAAATGAATCATTAATTGGAGCTTTATGTGCAATATTAATATCATTTATTACAGCAATTTATTCACTTATATGGCAACCTGGTGAAAAAGCTTATGAACAATTTTTCTCAGGATTTATTGAGGCAATAAGTGCTGGATGCCTTATTATAGGAATAGTTCTTATATTCTATACATGGGTAAAGTACTCTCAAAAAAACTCAAATTAAATTACTTTTCAAGGACTAAGCTAAATTGCTTGGTCTTTTTTTAATATATAGGAAAATGTAAAATTTTAATTATCTATAACTCAAATGTATTATTATAATTTCCTTACCTTTAGTATGAGTGGGGGGGATATTTGTTTGATGTGACTTGGAGCCTAGCGACGGAACAAACAAAATAAATATCCACTCCACCTTTTTTTGTATAAGCTATAGAAAAATTAATTATGTAAGAAAATCGTAAGAAGTTCTGTTTAAAATACAAATTATAGTAGAAAAATATTATGAGGGGGTACAAAATGAGTATTTTAAAAACAGAAAACCTAGTGAAAATTTATGGAGAAGGGCCTAATAAAATTAAGGCTTTAGATAATGTAAGTATAGAAATAAATAATGGAGAATTTGTTGCCGTTATAGGGACATCAGGTAGTGGGAAATCTACTTTGTTAAATATGTTAGGTGGATTAGACATACCAACAAGTGGAGAAACAATTATAAATGGAAAAAAGATTGGAAGTATGAAAGATGAAGAACTTACAGTCTTTAGAAGAAGAAATATAGGTTTCATATTTCAAAATTATAATTTAGTACCAATATTAAATGTATATGAAAACATAGTACTTCCAATAGAATTAGATGGAGTAAAAATAGATAAAGAATATGTGGATTCAATAATTAACACATTAGGATTAAGTGAAAAGCTAACTAATATGCCTAATAATTTATCAGGAGGACAACAACAAAGGGTTGCAATAGCAAGGGCATTAGCTACAAAGCCAAGTATTATTTTAGCTGATGAACCAACAGGAAATCTTGATAGTAAAACTAGTATGGATGTTATAGGGCTTTTAAAAACAACTAGTAAAAAGTTTAATCAAACAATGATTATGATAACTCACAATGAAGAAATTGCTCAACTTGCAGATAGAATTATAAGAATTGAAGATGGAAAAGTTTTTGCAAGAGGTGGCAAGTAATGAAGTTTGAGAATAATAATAAGGAGATTATAAAAAGAATAACTAATCGTTCATTAAGAACAAATAAAGTAAGAAATATATTTGCAATACTTGCTATAATATTAACAACTTTTATGATGTCATCAGTTTTTAGTATTGGAATAAGTTTTGTTAAAAACTATGGAATAATGAAGACTCGTTTAGCAGGAACAACAGCTAATATTTCACTGCAAAATCCAACAGAAGAACAAATAGCAAAAATTAAGACTTTAGACATATTTAAAAATACAGGATCAAAGATAAGTGTTGGAAATGTAAGTTTAGATATTTTAAGTGAAAATAAGACAAGTATACAATTAGAATATCATGATAAAGATAGCTATGAAAAGCAATTAATACCTGCACTAGATGATATAAAAGGGAATTATCCAACTAATGCAAATGATATTATGATTTCAAGATTAGCATTAGAACTACTTAAGAAAAGTGATGCAAATATTGGAGATAAAATAAGTATTCCATGCAAAATAAATAATGAAATTATTGATAAAGAGTTTACTATAAGTGGCATATTTACCTCTTATGGATTAGCAGAAGATACAGGCCATATTTATGTTTCTGAAAGTTTTATTAAAGAAAATAATTTATCACTAAAAAATAATGGATTGTTTTCAATGACTGTAAAAAAGAATTATAAATATTCAGCAGAGGATATATTAAAGAGTGAAGTTAAGCTTGAAAAAAATCAAAAGTTTAATTATTTATATGTGGTAGAAGATTCTTCAGATATTGCTATTAGTACTGCTATTACAGTTTTTGTGATTGTTGCATTTATAATTTTAAGTGGCTACCTATTAATTTATAACGTTTTATATATAGCTGTAACTAAGGATATTAATTTTTATGGAAGATTAAAAACTTTAGGAGCATCTCCAAAGCAGATTAAAAAGATAGTTAAAGGACAAGCTTTGAAGCTTTCTATAATTGGAATTCCAATAGGATTAGCATTAGGAGCAATAGTTTCATTTGGTGTAGTACCGGTAGTTTTAAGTATGTTTTTTTCTGGAGTCTTTGCAACAGCAATGCCAAGTGATGTATCATTTAGCCCAGTAATATTTATATTAGCAGCATTATTTTCTTTAACAACAGTACTAATAAGTTGTAGAAAACCAGCTAAAATAGCTAGTAGCATTTCTCCAATTGAAGCTATGAAATATACAGGGAGTACACCAAAAAAGCAAAAGAAAAATAGAAATACAACTAATGGTGGTAAGCTTTATAAAATGGCTTGGTATAATGTTTTTAGAGATAAAAAAAGAGCTATACTAGTATTTTTATCATTATTTATGGGGATAGTTACTTTCTTAAGTGTTAATACATTTATTGATAGTATAAAGGTTGAAAATTATATAAATAAGTATGTTCCTAATGATTTTGAACTTCAAAATATAGGTGCAGTAAAAGGAAAAATGGATAATGATATTTTGAATAATATTAGCAATATAACTGGTGTGGAAAGTATAGATACATTTAAATTAAGTACTCTTAGATTAACTATGAATGATGAAGTAGTGCTACCTGCCATAAAAGAAAGTTATAGTAAGGTTGGGTTAAGTGATGAAGAACTTAATAGTTTTATTGAAAATTCAAAGATAAATCCAGAATTTATGAATGCTAATATTATTGGAATTAGTAATAGTACTATTGAAAAAATATATAGGGAAAACAAAGAAAAATTTGATTTACAAGCTTTTAAGGAAGGTAAATTGGTTATTATAGATAACTGGTATTATGGAAATGATTATAAAAATATAAAAGGGAAGCTTAAAATTACTAATCCAAGTACTAATAAATCATTAGAATATAATACTAAAGTAGTGAATTTAGATACAAAGATACCATCAGGATTATCAGCTCCATTAGGTATACCAACAATTTGTATGAGTGAATCAGCTTTAGAAAATTTAGATAGTAATCCTGCTAATTATCTTTCATATATAAATGTAGAAGAAAAGTATGAATCTAAAATTAAAGCTTATTTAGAAGATTTAGCAAAGAGCCAAGGCTTAAGTTTAGAAGCTAAAACAACTAAAACTGAAGAGTTTAATAAAACATCAATGGTAGAAAGAGTTCTTGGTGGAGGAGTATCTTTAATTTTAATATTAATAGGGGTATTAAATTTTGTTAATGTTATGATAACAGGAATTAATATAAGATTAAAAGAGCTTGCTATAATGGAAAGTATAGGAATGACTAAGAATCAAATTAAAAAGATGCTTGTGTTTGAAGGAGTATATTACGCAGGAATAACAACATTATTAATTTGTACATTAGGAACTGGCATTATATTTGGAATATCAGTATTAGCTCAAAATATAGCAGATTATGCAGTATTCTCATTTCCAACAGTACCACTTATATTTTTAACAATTGTAATATTTATTATATGTTTAGTAACTCCATCAATAGTATTTAAAGCATGTTCAAAGCAAAGTGTAACTGAAAGAATTAGAGAAATAGAAGAATAAAGGAGATGTGGCAAGTAGTATGGCTTGCCACATTTTGCTATAATGAAAAATAAGGGGGAAGATAAAATATGGCAAAAGTTTTAATAATTGAAGATGATAAAGCACTTAATAAAGGAGTAGCTTTTGCTTTAAAAAGGGAAGGTTATGAAATTTTATCTGCTTATAATAAAGCTGAAGGAAAGCAAATGATATTAAATAATAAAATAGATTTTTTACTTTTAGACATAAACTTACCAGATGGAAATGGGCTAGATTTATGCAAGGAAATTAGAGAATATGTGAAGTTTCCTATAGTATTTTTTACTGCAAATGATACAGAAGAGGATATGGTAAAGGGGTATGAAGTTGGTTGTGATGATTATATATCCAAGCCATTTTCAGTAGAGTTATTAAAGTATAAGATAAATGCTATTCTTAAAATAAATAGCAATAATAAAAATACTTTTCAGCATAAAGGATTAATTATAGATTTTGATAAGATGATTGTTTCTATAAATGATAATAAAATTAACTTAACAGTAACAGAATATAAGCTATTAGAGATACTTGTTAAAAATAGAGGTAAAGTTGTAACAAAGGAAATCCTTTTAGAAAAACTTTGGGATAGCAATGGAAACTTTGTTGATGAAAATACTTTAAGTGTGAATATAAGAAGGCTTAGAAAGAAGATTGAGGAAGATCCTAAAAATCCACAATATATAGAGACTGTATTTGGTATTGGATATACCTTAGGAGAATAATTTTATGAGGATTAAGTTTGATAAAGTAAATAGTATATTAAGTAAAATTATTATAGTATTAGCAATTATATTTAATGTATATATATATGTGATATCAGAAAGTATAGAGGTGTTTTTTGCTACCTTAATATTTTCATTATTTATGATTTTTTCTTTTTTTATTTATAAAATAGTTTATAAAAAGCATATGGAGAATATATTTATACAACTATCTGACATGCTACAAACCATTATAGATATGAAGGATAAGGAAGTATTCTCAAGCATTGAAGATACCTTGTTTTCTAAGCTTCAATATCAAACTATAAAATTAACTACTATACTAAAGAATAAAAACAGTCAAATTGAAGAGGAAAGAAATGAAATTCAAAAATTGATTTCAGATATAGCACATCAACTAAAAACGCCATTAACTAATTTAAAAATGTATGGTGAGTTTTTACAGGATGAGTCATTAAGTAAAGAAGAAAGAAAAGAATTTTATGACATTGTTATGAGTTCTTTAAATAGGTTAAGCTTTTTGGTTGAAAGCATGATAAAAATGTCTAGACTGGAAAGTGGCGTAATAAATTTAAGGTACACTGTTAGCGAATTAAATGACACCCTATTAATGGCTATAAATGAGATTCAAAGCAAGGCAAAAGCTAAAAATATTGAAATAACATTAGATGAAGTTAATAAAGTTACAATTAATCATGATAAGAATTGGATAAAAGAAGGAATTTTTAATATTTTAGAAAATGCAGTTAAGTATAGTAGTGAAAATGGCAAAATAGATGTAAAGATTGAAAGCTATGAAATGTTTGTTAGAGTTGATATTAAAGATAATGGTATTGGAATAAAAGAAGATGACATGGCTAGAATATTTAGTAGGTTTTATAGAGGGGAAAATGTTGGGGATGCTGAAGGAATAGGAATTGGTTTATATTTAACTAGAGAAATAGTAATTAAACATGGTGGATATATTAAAGTGAAATCACATAATGAGGGTTCTATATTTTCTATCTTTTTACCTAATAAATAAAGAGTTAAATATAATTGAATTTATAACTAAGACAGGTAAGAATGAAAAAATAAATAAGTAGTAAGGGAGTTTTTGCAATAAGATAAAAAAATCTATTAGCAATAGCTCCTTTTATGTGTTTAACCCAAATCCATTCAACATCTCATTTTAATATAACTTCTTATATTCTTAGAAAGTTAAGAGTTGCATATAGAATTTAATTTAGAATGTAAAATTTAAACTCAATCAGGAGTTTCATAAATTATTTTTTATTTTGAATTTTACTCTAAAACAACATCTATATAATCATTTTCACAGATTTCAATATCATCTATTTCGTTTTTCTCGTTTACAGAAAAATCATGTTTGAAAAACCATTTATATGAACGATTTGCAATTATCTTAGTTTCAACAAAATCTAATCCTCCACCAATAACTGCACCTACACCAGGAAGCAGTTTTCCTAAATTTACAATTCCCTTTGAGCCAAATTTTGTTATAAATCGGAAACCAACTTTTTGATTGATTTTAGTTAGTACCTTGCCCGGTATTTTCTTAATCAATCCATTTGCAAATTTAACTCCAAATTTAATACTTGCCTGTTTTATCACGTGATTGACCGCAACACCAGCAAGACAAGCGTATACAAAAGTTTGAGTTTGGTCACTATGAAGGTCAAAGCCAGCCATATATGCAGTACAAGCTATCATACGCATTTGTACATAAATTACGCTAGTAACATTTGCAGGAAGAGTTACAGGCATAGTAATGAAGCCACCAAATCCAGTAATGAAACCTGATGTTGCACATTTAGCAACTTGATTTCGGAGCATTGCTTCACAAGCAGCTTCTTTAGTTTTATGCTTTTTTAAATAATCATTAGCCATTTCTTCAACATTAAGACTGACTTTAGGAATACCATTTAAACATTTCTCATAACAAGAATCTAAAATTTTCATTATATCTTTTTCTGATATAAATGCTTTCTTTTCTTCTTTACTCATATATTAAAAGATCCTTTCTTAAATTATTTTTTACTTATGTAGTACAAGGTTATTATAATATTTGATTAGATACGAGTTATTGATTTTTATATTTCTAGTATAGAATTTGCTTTGCTGTTGTTAAAAAAATATGTATTTATATTAAAGTTAATCTTCTAAGCAAACGTATAATGTTGTATGTCCATATTAGGCCCCAAATTTGATCCACCAGCATCCTTTGACATTGGTACTGATTGCTCTAATGTAGGTTCAGGAGTCTTTGATGCCTAGGGGAGAATCGTACTTGCATTTTCGAGATTATTCAATCTATCATAACTATATTAATTTCTTCTTGCATAGCTTTAATTAAAGAGTGTAATTAATCTTTATTAGTATTATGTCAACTTCTTCTAATATATTTTCTTTGAGAATTTTATCATATTAGTGAATGAATAATTTTTGATTTTTTATAGTGATTATACCTAATAATGGATATGTTTCTTAAAGCCCATATAAGACATATTGATATTATAGTTACATGCTTTTTAAATAAGTTTATTTTATTCATAACTTGCAGTTTATCCTATAAGGTTATCCTTATTTTAGCATAGTGATTAAGTTATTTCAATAATTGTAACATTATGTTAAACTTGTTTAAGAGAGGGGGGATTGGTTTTGTGATAAATAGGAAAAAGAAAATAATAATAACCTTAATTACAATGTTTGTAGCAACTACAGCAACTGTTTTAGTTCTTAAAAAATTTAAGCCAGAGGTTGCAGAAAAGATTGAACCATTTGTGAATAAGATAGAGGTCCCAGAAGAATACTCAAGAGCTGATAGAAATAATAATGGGGTTCCAGATCCAATTGATATTTCAAATAATTTAGAAGAGCAGCTAGAATCAAATATAAAATATGTGGATGCCTATTATGTAGGGGGATATCCACCAGAGGATGAGGGAGTTTGTACTGATGTTATATGGAGAGCTTTTTCTTCAATAGATATAGATTTAAAGGACTTAGTAGATAAGGATATTAAAAATAATATAGATGATTATTGGAGAATAGAGGACAAGGCAGATCCTCATATTGATTTTAGAAGAGTACCTAATTTAATGGTGTATTTTGATAAATATTGTGAGACCTTAACAAGCGAAGTAATACCAGAGAATGTTGATAATTTAAAACAATGGCAGCCTGGGGATATTATTTTATTTCTTGAGCCTTATCAACATGTTGGCATGGTAACAAATGAGAGAGATAGCGATGGGGTGCCTTTTGTAGTTCATAATTCTAGACCAAGCATAAAGAAGGGAAAGTTAAGCTGGTTTAGTGATTATAAGTTATATCATTATAGGTGGAAGTACTAGGCTTGAATTGGAGGTCTTATTATGAATGTTGATTTGATGGATACATATTTATGGAGAAATAAAATAAGATATGTTTATTATTTTATTATATTAGTAGGCTTAGGATTGTTTTCAAGTATCATAAGTAAAGAAAAAATCTAAATGATGTAATAAAGAAGTGTTAAGAGAAGTCATATGCTTAAAGAATGGTAATATCATATGGAAAGATAGCTAGTGAAACTATAAAAGTTTTATTAGCTATTTTTTTATATGGAAATTAAGAAATAAAAATAAATTAAAATGTAAAAAATTGAAAATATATACAAAAAGTATATAATTATAACATAATAGGTTTAAGGGGGATTAAAAATGAAAAAGGTAAAAAAAATCAGTCTTGTATTATTAATATTATTTTCAGTTATTACAATTCAACCTTCAATTGTAAGCGCAAAAGAATATTATAATGCAGAGTTGAACTTACAAGTGAATGAAGATGAAAAGAATGAATTAAGTCTTAAAGCAAAGGATAAAGAAATATTAAATGAACTAAAAGATGTTTTTGAACTATTAAATACAAAAGATAACATAAATAGCTTTGTTGTTACGCAACAAGAATTGGATTTAATATCAAAGTTAATATCCAATTATGAAGAAAATATTGATAAAAGTTATGTGGGTAATGACTATAACAAAGATATTAAATTATTTGAAAATAGGCAAGAAACTGTAGGATATTGTTACTTATTAAAGGAAGCGAGAAATAGTAATTTAGAAACTAAAGATAAGTTAGAAAATATAACTAAAGAAATTGTAGAGCTAAATGATTTGTTGTTGAGCAAACTTATAAATTTTATAGATGAAAACTTGCTTGATAAGTCAAAAGATATTAATGGGAATATATTTAGAGAAATCACGGATATGAAAGATAAGGCCATTACTATATATATAAATGGGAATATGGCTGGAGCAACACAAACTGTTGATATACAGAAGTATCAATATGACAAGGGTTTATTAATATTAAAAAATATCAATGTGGAATTGCCAGAAGATGATGATATAGAACAGCCAGAAGATGCATTGAAAGATACAGATAATGATGGATTAGTAGATAATGCAGAAGAAATATTTGGTGGTGATAAGAATAAATCAGATACAGATGGAGATGGATTAACAGATGAACAAGAGTACCACCTATACCCATATTGTAAATTAGATATGTCAGATACAGATGAAGATGGAGTAAGCGATTTATACGAGGATTTGGATGGGGATGGATTAACGAATGAAGAAGAGTTTAATTATAATACCCAACCATTAGAAAAAGATAGTGACTTAGATGGATTAAGTGATAGTGAAGAGATAAGAATATACAAAACAAATCCAAACAAAGTAGATACAGATGATGATAGGTTAACAGATAAGGAAGAAGTAGAATTAGGTACAGATCCTAATAAGGCAGATAGTGATGGGGATGGATTAATAGATTCTAAATCTGAGTTTGAAAAAACTGAGGAAAATGATGAGATTTTAGTAGATGTTAAAGGTGATTCAGATGCAGTACAATCATTAAAGGTAGATAAAGTTGAGGAATTTGAAGATAAGAGAATTCCTGGACAAATTTCTAGTATGTATGAACTAAAATATAATGGAAAGCTAGAAAGTAGAACAATAACATTTAATATAGATACTAGCAATGTTGATATGAATGATTTAAAGGTAATGTATTTTGATGAGGAAGATCAGGTATTAAAATTAGTAGAAGGACAAGAAAATAGAAAAACAAAAAGTGGACTTTTAACTGTTTATGCACCTTATGGTGATAGATTTGTTTTGGTTTCATATAAGGCGTGGCTTGAAAAATGGACAGGTTATGTTCCTTCAGTACCAAAACCAAATGTAGATGGAAATTTAAAAAGAGATTTTTTAATACTAATGGATGACTCTTTATTTATGAGAAGTTTTGACAAGAAAGACGAGAGAGTAGAGTCGGCTAAATGGTTTATTAATAGGCTATTTAAGGATGATAGAGCTGCAGTTGCTCACTATAGTAAAAAGTTAAATAAGCTTTCAGCTCAGCAGCTAACAAATAATAAATTATTATTAAACTATGCAATTCAAGATATGAATGAAGAAGATACTTATCCCAATTCTATAAAAGATATATGGGGAGATGCTTTAAATATAATTGCACCACCTGGTTCTAAGGATAATGGAAGGGAAAAGTATATTATATATTTTGCTACTACACCTCAAAATGATGAGTATGAGATAGCTAGAAACTTAGCTAAAGCAGAAGGTGTAAGAGTAATTGTCTTTGATTGTGGGAAATGGACAGAACATGATTATTTAGAAAGGCTAGCAAGAGGAACTGGAGGAGAATATTGGGATCCACAAAGTGCTGGAGTTTTAATTGGATGTTTTAGTTTGGCTTTAAAATATGCTGGTGGCGGAAATGAGATTGATAATTCAGGTATAGATATAGATGGAGATGGATTAAGTGATGAATTAGAGAAGAAAGGTATTAGAGATGGCTATGGAGTACTTGCTATAACAGATCAATATAATGCAGATACAGATGGAGATGGCATAGAGGATGGAGCAGAAGTTAGGGTAAAAGAGCATATTCCACAAGAGTTTGATGTGGATTTAAGCAGTGAAGCTACAGGTCTTGAAGAGTATAATGGATCAAAATATTTTAAATTCTTAAGTAACCCTAGCAAGGCAGATACAGATGGAGATGGTGTAGATGATTTATACGAAGTAGAACTAGGAGTATCAAGTCCTTTTCATGCTGATGAAGATGGAGATGGATTAAATGATAGAGCTGAGTTAAATAATTATACTAATCCTATAGAGTCAGATACAGATGGAGATGGTGTAGACGATAAAACGGAGCTTTATTCATTATTTTCAGATCCTCGCATTTGGGAAGAAAAGAAAACAAAGGCACAATATACTGATGAATTAATGGAAGGAATGATAAAAGGGGATGCTATTGAGAATCCAACAACAACTAATATAGTTGGTGCTATAGGCGGTAGTATAATCCCGGGAATAGGAACAATTGCGGATATTAGAGATACAATAATTAATGCTTTTAAAGGTGAATGGGCTATGGCTGGAATGAACTTGGCGGGAATAATACTTGCTTATGGTGATAGTGCAGAAATAGTTGCAAAAATAACAAAGTATTTAGATGAGTTTAAGTATTCTGATAAAATACTAGAGTTTGCTCCACACTTATTAAAGTGGGGAGATGATCTTTTACCACTTGCTGCTAAAGCTGATATAATAAAAAGAGTATTAATTGCCTCTGGAACTGCAGATATAGCAATCAAGTTCTTTGGGTTAGATGATGGATTGGCTAGAAGAGCTGCTACAGTAGATGATGCTGCAGAGGTACTTGCTAAACTAGGTGAAAAATCAGGTCTAGACGCTAGTAAATTTATTGACGGAATAAAACAATTAACGAAAATAGATCCAGATTTTTTAAATAAAGATTTCTCAAGATTTGGTAAATTTATGAAAGAAGTAATAACAGATGAGAGTGGAAAATATTCAGAAGAGTTAGCAAAGAGTTTTTGTAAGGATGTATCATTACATTTAAAATTGTTAGATACTTCTAGTGTGACAGCTAGGCAGCAAAAGGCTTTTTTAGATAGGTTAAAAGGATACATGGGAGAATTTGTTAAGAAGGATGAGTTAGCAAAAGAAGGCTATGAAAGTATGCTTAAATCCGGTAAAGGTATAGTAAGTCATGGGCCAGATGAGCTGGGATACAAGATGCTTGAAAATGGAAATAGTGAGTTAAAGGTTATTGAAGCAAAATGTTATAAAGGTAATGTATCAAAGGGTAATATACCGAAATATTTTGATAAGAGTGGAAAATATTTGAATCTTAATTATATTGAAGAATATATTAATGATCCTAAAGTTATTGAAGAAGTATTAAATGGAAAATGTAATTTGGAATTTGAGTTGTCATTGTTACAAAGAGATAATCCAGATGTTAATTCAGAAATTAGTAAGAATCTTAAAGTATTTTTTGATGAAAAAGCTGGTGAAATTACGAAGCAGAAAGCCATATATATACCAGCAGATGGAGAAGATTCAAAGTATATGGAAATAAATGTAAAATGGACGAAAAATAATTTGTAAATAAATTAAGAAAGGAAGAAATAAGATTTGAATAATTTTTGGGGATTGTCAGAAGATGAGATAAAGAAAAAATTTAAAAGTATAAGTGAAAAGAAGGGAGATCGTATAATAAGAGAAAAAATTTACGATATTTTAATTAGTAGAAATTTATGTATTGAAGAATCAACTTTAAGAAAAAACTTAGATGATGATTTACAAAAAATATCAGATTCTATAAATATATTAGATAAGAATCAAGCAAAAGCAACAAGTATTTTCTTATATGCTTTAGTAGCACATATATCAGGAAAAAAAGAAATTTACTTAGAGTTTTTAAGAAGCAATGATGTATCTAAGGGATTATTTAGCAATCATATAATAAATGATGAAGAAAGGAATAAGAAGTTAGATAATTTCTATGGAATAATAGGATATAGCAAAGCTGTAATGAAAGTTCATCAAATAATGGTTTTGGGAGAATACAATAAGCCAATTTATACTGTGGTAACAAGAGATAGAGAAGCTATGAGTAAAAATGATATAAGAACCTTTAAGTGGGATTATTGTAGTATGGATGAATTCATATATTCAATTATGTGTGATTATTATGCTACTAAAAGAACAGGATATTACTTTAAAGAAAATGATGAGTTTTTACTAAAGATGTATTATTCATTGTATCTTTACTTGACAGAGGATGAAAATAAGGAAGAGTATAAAAAGTTAACTTTAAATTATTCTCAAAGATCTATTGAAAGTAAGAAGTTTGCAGGAATTACAGACTTTTTAATGTTAGTAGATTTATCAATAACTTTCCCAGAAGTTTTTGGTGACATCATAGACAAGCCTCATAAAATAGTTAAAGCAGATGAAAGTCTTTTGGATTTTAATAAGGTAAAAGCAGTAACTCCATTATCTAATGTGGAGAAAGATTTAATTAAAAACCTAAAGGATGAAGACATTAGAATTCTTATGGAAAAACCTAAGAAATTAAAAAATAAGAAAGACTTTATAAACAACCTAGTGGTATTAAAGCATAATGCAGAAATTTATCTTTCTAAAGATAAAGAAAAACTAGAGAGGGCAGATGACTTTTCACAGTACTTATCAGAGTTAAATACTTTATTCTATATTCAATATGAGTTAAAAAATAATGACAAGCTTAAAGAAATATTAGAGGATTCAGAAAAGATAGCATTGCAATTTAGAGAATTTGTTGAGAAAAAAACAAGTGAATATGATGAGGATGAAGAAGAAATTGGTTTCCTTACATTAGGATATAGATTATTTGAGCTTGCTCTTATGTTCAGTTTAATGGAAGAGGATGGAAAGTCTAAATATTACTTTAAAGAAAGTTCTATATATCTTAAGGGGGAGGTAGAAGAAAAGTATTTTGAAACTCCAAGAGAAAGTGATGGTTGTTCAAATAGTTTCCTGAAAAATACTTATGCTCATATAATGAATGGAGATGTAGATAACTTTAAAGCTGCTTTATATATAAATCCTGATATTGACTATATTGAAGATGATGAGGAACTTTTAGAATATGAGGTAACAGACCCAATGGTACTTTCAGTATATGAGGATACAAATATAAAAGAACTTCTTAAAACTGTGAAGGACATGTTAAGAGTGGACAAAGCCTACGGAAGAGAAGTAAGTAGACAAAAGGAAATATGTGAAGTATTAAATAAGATAGTAAAACTTGAAAAGTCTAAAGATAAAGAAAAAGCAAAAGAAGCAATAAACAAGAAACTAGATAAAGTATATAACTCAATAGCGTCAATAAATAGCTATCTTGAGGTGTATCCTATGTATTTAGGGCTAAAAAGTTTGTATAGTTAATTAAAATATTGTTTCAAGATATAAAGATAGCTAGTGAAACTATAAAAGTTTTACTAGCTATTCTTATATAAAATTATAAATTAATTATTTCATTTTTAATTATATTTTTAATTCTTTCATTAGTTGTTATAACCCTAGGAACTTTAATTTGATTTTTAGATACACCTTTATTTTGTAAAAACTCTTTTATTTTATAGAAAGTTTTTGGCTTTACAATTATTACTTTTAGATTTGCTAAACGATTATTACTTCTAAATCTTCCATAAGCTAAATTTGATTTTCTAAGTTCTTTATCTAATAATTGTTCAATTTTATTTTTTAGTGGTAAGGATGCTTGTTCTTGTATCTCTATATAGAAAACATATCTACCAGGAGAGCGGGTATTGTCAGCTAATGTAGTATAGTCTAATAAGCTTAAGTTCAAAGCTTTCATAGTATTTTTTATACTATTAGTTAGGTGATCCTCTGTTGTTTTTTCAGAAACCATATTTAATATTTGATTTCTTCTATAGAGAAATTCAATTTTAGGAGAATTATTATAATATCCAACTACTTTAACAACATCACCTAGTCTATATCTATAAAGTCCAGAATAATTTGTAAGAACAATTTCATATATTTCTCCAATCTTTACTTCATTAATGTTATAAGTTGAAGGTGATACTTCATTACAGTGTTCTAAAGGTATGAATTCAAAGAAAACTGTATCAGGTGTAACTACATAACTAATATTTTCAGCATAGGGATTTATGCCAATCATTCCTTCAGTTGCAGCATAGGCAGGTGAGTAAATAGGAATATAATCAGTATAGTAATTCACCTTATCATCATAAACTGAGAAATTTGCACCTGTTACTGTAGCTATATAAATAAGTTTTGGCCAAATTCTTTTACATATTCCTTGAAGTCCCTTTGAGAATTCCTTTTCTAAAAAATCAGCTCTAGCTGCATCAGGTTTTAATAGCTTGTTTAATTTTTCTTTAACTTTAGAGTCTATTTTTACTGAATAATTTATTGAGCCAGTTCTAATATCCTTAATTAGTTTCTTGTAATTATCTTCAAGAAATCTTAGAAGATCTAAAATGCTAGATATAAATACAGCACTTATATACATTAAGTTTTTCTCTTTTAAAGCAAATAATAGGTGAAGATATAAAGATGTTTCTCTATCCTTTATTTCCATAACTTCTATTGGGGAGGTGTACATTAGTGAAAGTATTGGTTTAATACTTTTCATTCCTCCTGAAGTGGCAGAACAAATAGGGGTACCTCCCTTGGTATAGGTAGTCATAACTATGTCAGAAATCATTAAGCCACGTCCATAAGTATATCCATATTTAAAGTTGTTATAAGAAAACTTAGGCACTAAAAGTGCCATATATTTAGCTGCAAATTTTTGAGATTTTTTTGTTACAGGAATTAATTTTTGACTTCCAGTAGTGCCAGAGGTGTGTCCAAAATAACTAATTGGATAGTTTACCAATATATTTTTTTCCCCATTAGCCATCTTATCAATATATTTTTCGTAATCTGTATAAGTTGTAATAGGTACAGTGTTTTTATACTCTTCAGCAGAGTGAATTTTTTTGAAGTTATATTTTAAGCCATATTCGCTTGAACTATTTAGAGATAGAATGTTAAGAAGGGTATTAGAATTAACCTTATCTGAGTTTTTAGTAAACTTATCAAAAGTATATTCAACCACTTTACCAGATATAATAAGTGTCTTATAAACTATTTTGTTTGATATTGTCATATTAATACATCCTATATTGTTTTATGTATCAATATATGAATATTAAAGAAAGATAGTGAATATAAATGTTACTTTAAAGAGCTAGGAGCTGATTTCTGTATTGCACAGGGGTCAGCTTTTTTACTGTCTAGTAAATTATCAAATTTCAATTAGCTATAAATCAAAGGTATTATTACATTTTCATATTAAAAAATATAAAATAAAGGATAGTAATTTTATAATTTCCTTACCTTTAGTACGCGTGGGGTGGATATTTGTTTCCATGTGACTTGGAGCTTGCGACGGAACAAGGGAAATAAATATCCGCCACACCTTTTTAATTGATTTACTTATATTTCACAAGTTATCTAAAGTGGCAGAAAACATAGAAAAACTATATTATAACAATAAAAACTTCAAATCGAAACAATAGGCATTTTTACATAAATAATTTATCTTTATTTTTTAATTATTTTATAGATAGAATAAATAATCTTTGTGTTGTATAATGGATTTATTGTTCAACAGATTAGTATTGGAAGTATAAGGAGATATGAAATGAACGTTATTATAGTTGGTGCAGGTAAAGTAGGCTATACTTTAGCTCAATATCTATCTATTGATGGGGATAATATAACTATTATAGATAAGAAAGATTGTGCTTTAGAGCATGTAAATAATAATCTTGATGTAATGTGTGTTAAAGGTAATGCAACTAGCTTAAAGGTTCTTGAAGAAGCTGGAGTTAGGGAGGCAGACTTATTAATATCTGTTACAGATAGTGATGAATTAAATATGCTTTGTTCACTTGCAGCAAAAAAATTAGGTGCTAAATATACAGTAGCGAGAGTAAGAAATCCAAGCTATGATGAAGAGATAACTCTTCTAACAGAAGCTGTTGGTATAGATTTAGTTATAAATCCAGAAAAGGCTGCAGCAATAGAAATAGCTAAACTTATTAAGTATCCATCAGTATGTAGTATAGATAATTTTTCTGATGGTAAGGTAAATTTAGTTGGATTTAAGGCTGAAGATACAGCTCTTGAAGGAAAGAAGATAAGCGAAATTCGCTTTATAAGAGGAAATGTACTTTTCTGCGGTGTGGAAAGAAATGATGAATTTATCATGCCAAAGGGAGACTATGTTTTTAACAAAGATGATAAGGTTTATGTAATAGGTGAGCACAAGGATATTCAAAACCTATTTAATAAGCTTGGGAAATATAAGAAAAAAGTTAAGAGAGCTATGATAGTTGGTGGAGGTAAGATTGCATATTACCTTGCTAAAATAGTAAATGAAGTTGGAGTTAAATGCAAGATAATAGAGAAGGATTTAGCTATTTGTGAAGAGCTTACTGAACTTTTACCAAACTCAATAATAATAAATGGGGATGGTATGGATGAGGAGCTTTTATTATCTGAAAATCTTTTAGAAGTTGAAAGTTTCATTACTTTAACAGGAAGAGATGAGGATAATATAATAGCTTCTATTTTAGCTTACAATAAGTCTGTAAGTAATGTAATTACTAAAATTACAAGAGATAATTATAGAGATATTGGAAAAGCTGTAGGAATAAATACTATGGTAAATCCAAAGTCAGTTACTGCCTATAAAATATTGAGATATGCAAGATCTTTAAAGAATAAGAAAAAGAGTTTTATAGAGAATATATATAGAATTTGTAATGATAAAGCTGAAGCTGTAGAGTTTATAATTGGCAATGATACAACTAATATAGGTGAAAAATTTAAAGATTTGGAGTTTAATGAAAATGCATTAGTAGTAACAATTGTTAGAAACAATAAGATTATAATTCCAACTGGTGATGATTGCCTAAAGATAAATGATAGAGTAATTATTGTGTCTAAAGATAAGAAGTTATTACAAGTTGATGATATATTTTATAGGTGGTAGTCAAAATGAATTATAGAATGATGTTAAGATTTATTGGGAATGTACTATTATATGAATTATTGCTTATGATAATTCCACTTAGTGTAGCCTTATATTATGGAGATGGGGATGCTAGGGCATTTCTTTTTACTATAATTTTAATGTTACCTTTAGCCTTGATATTACGTTGTGTTAAGGTTAGGGATAAAGAAATGTATGAGAAGGAAGGATTCCTTACAGTAGGATTATCATGGATTGTAATAGCAGCTTTTGGAGCACTACCATTTGTTATAAGTGGTGCAATACCATCTTTTGTAGATTCATTTTTTGAAACAGTATCAGGTTTTACAACTACAGGAGCAACAATACTTACAGAGATTGAGTCTTTGCCTAGAGGAATATTATTTTGGAGAAGTTTTACCCACTGGATAGGTGGAATGGGATTCTTAATATTTATTTTAGCAATAGCACCTTCTTTAGGTTCTAATACAATATATTTATTAAGGGCAGAAAGTCCAGGACCTAATCCAGGTAAAATAGTTCCAAGGTTAAAAGAAACCGCAAAGATATTGTACATAATATATTTTGTATTAACTATAATACAAATAGTACTGTTAATGGTTGCAGGGCTTTCCTTTTATGATGCTATAATTCATGCTTTAGGAACAGCTGGAACAGGAGGATTCTCCAATATGAATTCAAGTGTTGCAGCCTTTAACAATCCAGCTGTTGAGTGGATAATTACAATATTTATGATACTATTTGGAGTGAATTTTGCTTTATATTTCCAAGCTTTAAGGGGAAGTATTAAAAGTTTCTTTAAAAGTGAAGAATTAAGGTATTATTTATTAATGATTGGATTTGCAATAGTATTTATTACTATTAATATATTAGGATTTAATGGTGGTAGAATAGGAGAGTCAATTAGGCAATCATCTTTCCAAGTAGCTTCTATAATTACAACTACTGGTTATGCTACAGTAGATTTTAATTTATGGCCCACTTTAAGTAAGATGATTATATTAATTCTTATGATATCAGGGGCTATGGCTGGGTCTACAGGTGGTGGAGTAAAAACTACTAGAATAGTAATAATGCTAAAAAGCATAAGGCGTGCAATAGATAAGATACTTCATCCAAAGATAGTGAAAAGTGTGAAAATGGATGGTAAAGTTGTAGATGAAGAAATAATATCAGGTGTGTTTTTATTTTTAGGAGCCTATGCTGTAATAGCACTTATTGGAATGATAATTGTTTCCTTTGATGGTTTTGATTTAATAACAACATCAACGGCTGTATTAACTTCAATAAGTAATGTAGGGCCAGGCTTTGAGATGGTTGGACCTACAGGGAATTTTTCAGCATTTTCAGATTTAAGTAAACTTGTATTATCATTTTGTATGCTTGCTGGTAGATTAGAAATTTATCCAATGCTTATTATGTTTAGTAAATCTATTTGGAAGAGAACCTATTAGTAGAGAAAGAGCATATGACTTTAGTCAAAAAGTCATATGCTCTTTATAATTTTATTTAGGACAAGTATATCTTGCCATATTCTTGCTATGCTTACCATATTCAATAGCCTCTTTTGGACATCGACAAATACATGCCATACAATGAGTACAATGTTCTCCCCAATTTGGCTTCCCATTTTGAAGTCTAATATTTCCCAATGGACAGATATTTTCACATTTTCCACATGAAATACAATCCTCTGTTACATAGAATTTTTTTGAATGAACAAACATTGGATAAAAAATTGTATTTATAAAACTACTGTTAAGTTTATCCTTAAATGTTATTTCAGATTCTGGAAATGATAGATCACTTCTAATGTATTCTATTGTATTTAATATGCTTTGTTGGGCTTGTTCTATTATTTTAAGGGCTTCATTTTTATCAGGTGTCTTGAAAAGTGCAATATAATTTTCAGGCATTATTATAGAAGTACATCCCTTATAATTCATCCCTTTATCTAGGCATAGTTTATTTAAATATTTACCTGAATCACCATTAGAGCCTCCACAGGTCATTACAAAATAAATATCCTTATTTCCATGTAGTTCTGTTTTTATTAGCCATTCATGTACAATGCGAGGAATACGCCAAGCATAAGTTGGTACAACGATAATCCATGGGTTATGAGAGGTTAAAGAAGAATAATCATTATTTCGGATTTTTTTAAATAGGTTTAATGATTCACTCTTAATCTCTTTTTCAATTCTTTTAGCTACATATTCACTGTTACCCGTACCTGAAAAATACAAAATCATAAATTTAAATCCTCCCTTAGGAATTGTTATTATTAATGTTTGCTACCAATTATAGCAGATAAAATAAAAAAAATAGTATTGGTAAAGAGATTCTTTACCAATGAAATTTTAAGAAATTTAAATGATATAATAGTTTAAACCTATAAACGAAAGGGGAATGAATATATTATGAAAGAACAACACATAATTGAAGTTAATAAGGATATTTGTATTGGGTGTGGCCTTTGCGAAAATGATTGTCCAGTAAATAATATAACTATTAAAGATAAAAAGTCTGTAATTAAAAATCAAGACTGTATAAAGTGCGGTCATTGTTCAGCAATATGTCCAACAGCAGCTATTACCCTAACAGGATTTGATGATGAGCCAATTGAAATTAAGAATGAAACTACTGTAGATTCAAATGAATTATTAATGGCAATTAAATCTAGAAGAACTATTCGTAAGTTTAAAAATAAAGAAGTTCCTTCAGAAATTATACAGCAAATTATTGAGGCAGGGAGATTTACACCTAGTGCTAAAAATTCACAAGATGTATCATATATTGTTTTAAATGAGAACAAGAGTAAATATGAGGAAATAGCAGTAAAGTTTTTTAGAAGAATAAAACCAATTGTAAGTCTTTTTATGAAAAGTGCAAAAGAAGTTACAATTGATGATAATTTCTTTTTCAAAGGGGCTCCTGTTGCAATAATGGTATTAACTAAAGATAAGATTAGTGGTTCACTTGCAGCTTCAAATATGGCATTAATGGCTGAGTCCTATGGCTTGGGTGTATTATATAGTGGATTTTTTACAACTGTAGTAAATAATTCGAGGAAATTAAGAAAAAGTTTAAATTTAAAGCACAATGATTATGTGGTTACAACCTTAGTTCTTGGATATCCAGATGTAAGATACAGACGTACTGCACAAAAAGAGAGGGCTAATGTAAGATTCTTATAAGTGTGAGGTGGTTTTATGGAAAAAGAATGTAGGGAAAGATTAGATGATATAGCATCAAAGTTTAAAACATGCCGTAAGGCTATTTCTGCTATAGGTGATGAAACAAGACAGTTAATTTTACTTGCACTATTAGAAAGTGATTTTAATGGAATTCGAGTGGGAGAGCTTACAGAGAAAACACATCTATCACGCCCAGCTGTATCTCATCATCTTAAAATACTTAAAGAAGCAGAAATTGTGAATGTACGAAGAGAAGGAACAAAAAACTTTTATTATCTTGATTCAAAGAAATCCCAATGGGAAAACCTAACAGAGCTAATGAATCTTATATTTGAAGGAATACAGCATATTAATGAAGATGACATTAGAAAAGAGGAGTAAGTCAAAAAAGGGCATATGACTTTAGTGAAAAAGTCATATGCTCTTTATATTACAATTCTTTAGCAAGAGCATATCCTGCGTGGATAGCGTCTTGTATTGTTCCAACACTATTTGCATCTCCAATAGTGTGATAAGTTATTTTAAGTTCATTTAAGGTGTCAGCTAATGCTTTGTCTGGACGATAACCTACTGCAAAGATAAGGGTATCAGCATCAGAAATGCAGTGAGTTTCACCATTTATGCTGTAGTAGATTTTATCTTCTTCTACCTTTTCAACCTTAGCGTTACAAATTAGTTCTATTCCTTTTTTCATCATACGTTGCACAAGTAAGCTTCTACCTGGACCTGATTCAGTAGCCATAACTTCTGGAGCCATTTCAATTACAGTAACTTTTCTATCTCTAGGTAGACGGTCATAAACTAGAGGTGCTAGGTAATCTGCAGTTTCACAACCTACAGAACCGCCACCAATAACCACAATTCTACGACCAGGGAATGCTTTTCCACCTAGAATATCATCAGCAGTTGCCCAATGTTTAAATGTTGTAAATGGCTGTATAACAACAGGGGAAGCACCATTGCTCATAACCACTTCATAATCAGCAAATTCATTTTGTAACATATTTTTATTAACTTCACAGTTTAAACGAATTTCAACTCCAGCTTCTTCAAGCTTTCTAACCATATATTGTGTAACCTTTGCAAGATCTTGTTTAGCAATTGGTACAGAAGCTAACTTCATAAGTCCACCAAGTTCTTCATTTTTATCACAAAGAACTACATCATGACCTCTTTTCTTTGCAACATAAGCTGCTTCCATACCAGCAGGTCCACCACCAATAACAAGTATTTTTTTCTTTGTGTTTGATTGTTTAATAGTATCTTCATTTTCAATTTCAAGAGAAGGGTTGATTGTACAAGCAACACGCTTTCCAAACATAATACCATTTAAGCAACGAAGACAACCTATGCATGGACGTATATCCTTGTCCATACCTTTTTCAGCCTTATTAGCAAATTCAGGATCACATAAATTAGCTCTTCCAATCATGCATATATCTGCCTTACCATTAGCAATTAACTCATCAGCAATCCAAGGCTCAGTTATTCTTCCAACAGTAGCTATTGGAATTGATGTGTGTTTCTTAATTTCTTCTGCTAGTTTAGCATGAGAACCTTGTTTTGTACCAGGTGCTGGTATTGAACTACCACGCATTATAGTAGTACCTCCAGATACATGAATCATATCAGCTCCAGCTTTCTCTAACTGTTTGGCAATATATATTCCATCGTTAAGGTTCAACCCTCCATCACAGTATTCATCACCAGAAATTCTTACATCAATAATGAAGTCTTTTCCACAAATTTTACGAACTTCTTCAATAACTTCTAGGGTTAATTTTAAACGGCCATTGATATCACCGCCATACTCATCAGTTCTTTTATTATATAGTGGAGATAGGAAACCTCCTAGTAAACCATGGGCATGAGCAGCGTGAATTTCAACACCATCTCCACCAGCTTTTTTAATTCTTAAAGCTGCTTCACCAAACTGTTTTATGATAACCTTTAACTCTGGTATAGTTACTGGTCTTGGTGCTTCCTTTGCATATGCAGGTCCAACATTTGATGGTGCAATTAAACGTGGAGTTCCTGGAATAGGAAAAGCCATATAAGCAGGGTGGAATAATTGAGGAAGAATTTTTGCACCATACTTATGTACTGCATCAGTAAGCTTCTTCCAACCTGGAATATAGGAATCATCACATATGGACATATCTCCAGGTAGATATGTATAAACAGGTTCAACAGTAGTTACTTCAGTGACAATAAGACCAACGCCACCTTTTGCTCTTGCAGCGTAATGTTCAACTAAAGTATCTGTTACATAACCCTTATCTGCTAGATTTGTAGATATTGGTGGCATAAAAATACGGTTTTTAACTGTTGTTTCACCAATTTTAATAGGTGAAAATAAATGACTATATTTTTGCATAGTATCATCTCCTTTTCTTTGATGGTACCATATTGCTTAACCAGTATCCTTGTCCTAGATTGATGTTAAAGGTTAAAATATGTCATTATATTTTTAGATTAAGGCAAAAAACTGCCTATAATATAAAGCCATAAGGTGGATTAAAAATCATTAGTTTTAAACACTAGCAATATCTATAACAATCTCATCATTGCAATGGGATATAGTACTATTCACATATTTATCACATTGAATGGAACAAATGATATGTTTTTCTTCAACTTTGATTTTTACACCAGCATCCTCATAAATGGTGTTTTCAATACCTTCTAACAGGGGCTGAAGTAGCTGTTTTTGGTTATTATCTAAAGACATTAGCTGTTCTTTCTTATCATCATTAATCTTCATATTATTGATGAACTTTTTACGATAATGGCTAGGAACAATTCCATAAAGTTCTTTGAAAGCTTTAGTATAAGCTTTAGAATTTGGCATTCCACAGTCTGCAGCAATTTGCTCAATAGATTTTTTTCCTTCTAATAAATCTTCTATAGATTCACGAATTCTTACTAATGCAACATATTTTACAAATAAAATACCTGTATACCTTTTAAATAGCTTTGAGGTATAAGAAACACTAAACATTAGAGTGTTTGCCACATCAGTTAAACGCAAATCTTCCTTATAATGCTTGTCTATGTACTGAATAGCCTTCATATAATTTTCTCTATGAATAGATTGAGTAGGCAAGCGTTCAATAGGATATTGCATGTGATTAGAAGTTGTATAAATTATCTCCATCATACTTGTATTTAGTTCAAATAAATTATTGCTATCACTTAATAGAATTCTAAATAACTTACCTATTTGAATTTTTAATTTTTTTAATAAATGTAAGTTTTTCTTGTTGGTACAAACAATTGATTCATAGGCTTGTCCTATTTCTCCTACCATTGCTGGAGGAAATAAAGAAAAATCAATATGTATGGTTAATATTACATTTTCTTCGTTAGAATGTTGGCGAATTATATGAATATCATTAGGTGCAATGATTACTAGTTCATGTTCCTTAATTATATGAGAGAAATTTTCTGTAATAACCTCATATTCTCCCTTTAAAACATAGGTTATTTCTAGACTGTTATGACGAGAAAATATTTCTCTACTAAAACTATTAATACTTAAGCTTAAGGGATAGCCAAATCTTTGGCCTGAAAAGTCATAATAATATTTCATATTTTGCATAAAAAACCTCCATTTATCTTGGTGTAGATTTAATGTGTTTTATCTTTAGGTGTTAAAATATAATAATATAATAGAATGTTTTACAATAATAAACAAGTTTTTCCTCTTAAATATGTAAATTCATAAGGTGTATCTTCACAGTAGATTAATTCACATGCTAAAATAGAAGGAATAGAATGAATTTAGGTGAGGATGTGTTTAAATAAGTATGCAAAAATATGATCAAGAAAATCCAAAGCTTATTAATTCTATGGTATGTACTATAGATATATTAGGATTTTCACAAATGATAGTAGACTCTTGTAGTAAGGGATATGGAAATAAACTTCTCAATGAGATTAGCTCTCTTATAAATAAGAACAAGCAGTGTATAATTCCAAATAAGTATAGTCAGGGGAAGATAAAAATATATACTGATAATATGATTGTTGGATACCCTATAAAAGATGATGGGGAAGAAGAATTAGATGAAATACTTGATAATGTATCAGAATATCAATTTAACTTGGCACTAGAAGGTCTCTTTGTTAGAGGAGGAGTAAGTGTTGGTGAATTTTACATAAATGAAGATATTGTTTTTGGTCCAGCTCTTTTGGATGCACATAATACTGAGAGTAATTTAGCTTGCTATCCAAGAATTGTATTAGATGATAAGACGGTGGGCAGATTACAAAAATATATAAATAATTATGATGATGTTGCTCCACAACATAAGAAAATACTTATTGGTAGTGATGGACAGTGGTTTTTAAATTATTTAAATACTATATTTAAATATTATACAGAATGTAATAATGAATATGAGTTTGAAAAAGTGCAAATAGAATTACTTATGAGGCATAAAGCTAAAATTGAAGAAATGCTAAGCTTGAGTAAAAAGAATATAAGAACATGGGACAAGTATGTATGGACGGCTAATTATCATAATTACTTCTGTGATTTACACTTTCCAAAAGAGAAGCAGTTAAGGATATCAAGAAAGAGTTTACTTGCATGGCCTAGAGAAATTTCAAAACATGATTTTTAACATAATAAAGTATGGATTATGAGGTTAAATAAAATTTATTTGTATTATTTAAATAAATGTCTTGTAATAATGTTAAAGCTGTGTTATTATAAGAAGGTAGCCAAAAGCTAACAAAAAAGTTTCATTTAGGTAAATAGTTTCTTGAAAATTAGAGATTATATATCGATTTAGAATCTTTAATTTTAGGAGGAATATTTATGACAGATAACTATTATTTTTATTTTGCAAAAAGAAAAATATAATTGTAAGGAGAGATACAATGAATAAAATTATGGAATCCATTGAAAGGTATTTACTACCTATTGCCTCAAAAATAGCTAATCAAAAATTCTTAATAGCTCTTAGAGACTCATTTATAGGTACTATGCCTGTTGTTATGACAGGGTCTATTGCACTTTTGTTAAATGCATTTTTAGTAGATGTACCTGGACAATTTGGAAATACTTTTATTCCAGAAACATTCAGTTGGTTTGTAGATATAAATAATTTAATATTTAAAGGAAGTTTAGCTATAGTATCGTTATTATTTATTTTTTCTTTGGGTGTAAATATAGCTAAGATTTATAATACAGACACACTATCATCTGGTATAGTTGCACTTTCAGCTTTTATAATAGCTATTGGCAATTCAATTACTAAAACTATTCAATTACCTGATGCTGATGGACAAGTATTATCAGGACTTTTTGAAGGTATTAAAGATATAGTTGTTGAAGGAAATAGTCTTTCTGTTACAGTTAGTGGTCTTATTTCAGGAAATCAGATTAATTCAAATGGATATTTTACTGCAATTCTTGTTGGGTTTATAGCTTGTGTTATTTATAGTAAATTAATGAAGAAGAATTGGACAATTAAATTACCTGATACAGTTCCACCGGCTATTGCAAAACCTTTTTTATCAATAATTCCTGGTTTTGTTGCATTATATGTTGTAGCTATATTAGTATATATATTTAATAGAATTACTGGAGAATTATTAATTGATTGGATATATAAAGTACTTCAAACTCCATTGTTAGGCCTATCACAAAGCTTTGTTGCAGTTATTCTTATAGCATTCTTAACGCAATTATTCTGGTTTTTTGGTATTCATGGTGGAAATGTTATGGCACCGATTATGGAAGGATTATTTGGAGTTACATTATTAGCTAATATGGAAGCTTTCCAAAACAATCAACCAATTCCATATTTATGGACAAGTGTATCATATGGATCGTTTGTATGGTATGGAACATTAGGTTTATTAATAGCAATATTCTGGCAATCTAGAAATAGTCACTATAGGGAGGTGGCAAAACTCGGAATAGCTCCGGTTCTATTTAATATAGGAGAACCTGTTATGTATGGGTTACCTACAGTAATGAACCCAATTTTATTTATACCATTTATATTATCACCTACATTAATGGCAACAGTTTCATATTTGGCTACAAGCTTTGGATGGGTAGCACCAGTTACTCAGAATGTTACATGGGTTATGCCACCTGTATTATATGGTTTCTTCTCAACAGGCTTTGACTGGAGAGCAATTATATTATCATTAGTAAATTTAGCAATTTCTATAGTAGTTTACTTACCTTTTGTTAAAATGGCTAATAAGGAGAATGTTTAATGGCTAAGTTTCAAATAAGAGAAGAATTTTATTTAGATGATGTTAAATTTAAAATTCTATCTGGAGCTGTTCATTATTTTAGAATACATTATTCTCAATGGGAAGATACATTATTTAACTTAAAAGCACTTGGATTTAATACAGTTGAAACGTACATTCCTTGGAATATTCATGAACCATATGAAGGAAAATTTGATTTTCAAGGAATTAAAGATATAGAGAAGTTTATACAAACTGCTGAAAAGATAGGCTTATATGTTATTTTAAGGCCTACGCCATATATATGTGCTGAATGGGAATTTGGTGGACTTCCAGCATGGCTTTTAAAGGATAAGGAAATAAAGCTTAGAAGTTCAGATGATAGGTTTATTAATAAAGTAAGAAATTATTATAATGAATTACTGCCTAGATTAGTTAAGTATCAAGTAACTAAAGGCGGCCCTGTTTTAATGATGCAAGTTGAAAATGAATATGGTTCTTATGGTAATGAAAAGGAATATTTAAGAATTATAGCATCAATTATGAGGGAAAATGGTATAGATGTTCCGCTTTTTACTTCTGATGGTACATGGATTGAGGCATTAGAATCTGGATCATTAATTGAAGATGATATTTTTGTATCTGGAAATTTTGGATCTAAATCAAAAGAGAACTGTGAAGTGCTAAAGGATTATATGAGAGAAAATGGCAAAAGATGGCCTGTAATGTGTATGGAATATTGGGATGGATGGTTTAATAGATGGGGAGAAGATATCATACGAAGAGATGCAATTGATCTAGCTGAGGATGTAAAGGAAATGCTTGAAATAGGAAGTATTAATCTTTACATGTTTAGAGGTGGGACAAACTTTGGATTTATGAACGGGTGTTCTGCAAGAGGAAATAATGATTTACCACAAGTTACTTCTTATGATTATGATGCTATATTAACAGAGTGGGGAAATCCAAGTGATAAGTATTATGAATTGCAAAAAGTTATGAAATCTATATATCCTAATATAGAACTATTACCTCCAAGGGAAAGAGCATTAAAGAATTTTGGTAGTTATAAAGTAGATGGGACAGCTAATCTTATGGCTATTGCTTCTGAAATATCAAAAGAAGTAAAGACAGCTTATCCTAAGGGAATGGAAGAGTTAGATTGTAACTATGGATATATGCTGTATAGAAGTAAAATAAAAAATTATCATCATGATGAAAAGATAAAGGTTATAGATGCTTCTGATAGATGCCATATATATATTGATGAAAAACTTATTGCTACTCAATATAAGGAGGAAATAGGAACAGAAATTGAATTTAGCAGTGAAAATGAAGTTATAAATATTGATATATTGGTTGAAAATTTAGGTAGAGTAAATTATGGACATAAGCTAAACAGCCCTACTCAAAGAAAAGGGATAAAGGGAGGGGTTATGATAAATAACCATTTCCATAGTGGTTGGGAACAGTATCCATTACTTTTGGATGAAGAAATGATTTCTAAAATTAAATTTAAGAAAAGTAATATAAATAAAGTAGATACACCAATGTTTTATCATTTTACAGTTGAGTTAGATAATATTTATGATACTTTTATAGATTGCTCCAAATATGGTAAAGGATGTATATTCATAAATGGTTTTAATATTGGAAGGTACTGGAGTAAGGGGCCTATACAATATTTATATGTGCCATCTGGTTTACTAAATGAGAAAAATGATATTGTTGTATTTGAAAGTGAAAATGTATTAATTAATACTCTTGAGTTTAGCCATAAGCCTATTTTTTGTGATAAATAAAAATTTTATGGAGCTGTATCAAAATAATTCATTATTGTGATACAGCTTGTTATTCTTATTACTTAATCTTAGAGTTGACTCTATGGAAGAAAATAGGTATAATTTAAAAAGCAATAATATTTTTACAGAAGGAAGAAAACAAAATGACTAATAATATAAACTTAACTAATACAGTAAAAGTAAATAAGTATTATTTTAGCTATTATAGTTAGGTTTGTATTTGTGATAGATATTAATATTCATCATAGATACAGGCCGAATTGTTTGTATCTATGATGGCTAATTTTTGTTGTTTTTAAGCCACATAGATGATTACTATGTGGCTTTTTCAATCCTAAAAAGTAAGAAGCCATGTAGTGTATGCTATGTGGCTTTTCTGTATATAAACAAAAGAAAGAGGGATTGTAATGAGAAAAAGAATGGATGTTTTAATTATAGGATTTATGCTATTTGCTAACTTTTTTGGGGCAGGAAATTTAATATTTCCACCATTTTTGGGAGCAACTTCAGGTAGTAATTGGTTAACTAGTTTTGTAGGATTTATTGTGGCAGATATAGGAATAATACTTTTATCTATTTATGCCATTGCAAAGGCAGGATCATACCAAAATATCGCTAGTCGTGCAGGTAAAAGGTTTGGTATTTCAATTGAACTTATTATGATGCTTTGTTTAGGACCAATACTTGTTATTCCTAGAACTAGCGCTACAACTTTTGAGCTAAGTATAGCACCTATATTTGGTGATTTTAATAAAGTTATATTTTCAATTATTTTCTTTACTCTAGTATTTTTACTAACAATGAGACCATCTAAGACTGTAAACATTATTGGAAAATACTTAACTCCAGTACTTTTAGTTACATTATTTGTTCTAATTGTGAAGGGTATAATTTCTCCCCTTGGAGATATAAAAACAGATATAAATTCAGAAAGTTTATTTGCCCATGGACTTACACAAGGATATCAAACAATGGATGCCTTAGGAATGGGTGGAGTAGTTGCCTTTATAATAGCCTCATTTAAAAGTAGGGGATACAGTGATAAGAAAGAAGTGGCTAGTCTTACTATTAAGGCCTCTTTGATTGCTGGAATTGGATTAATAATGGTATATGGTGGACTAGCGTTCTTAGGAGCAACTATGTCTAATAGTTACAATGGATTAATGTCTCAAACAGAGCTATTATCTAGTATAACTAGAGGTTTATTAGGAAACTTAGGAACTATATTATTAGGGATAATTGTTGCATGTGCATGTTTTACAACTGCAGCAAGTTTAACATCAATTACTGCTAAATACTTTTCAGATTTAACAAAGAATAAAATTAAATATGAGTATTTAGTAATGGGGATATGCATATACAGTACAATAATGTCCAACCTAGGGGTTGATAGGATAATAGCTATTGCAGTGCCAATACTTACAGTTTTATATCCTGTTGCTATCATTTTAGTTTTACTTAGTTCTATGCCAAAAATATTTACTACTGATAGCATGTTCAAGGGAGCAGCTTATACCACACTTGTTATTAGTACATTAACTGTTATAGATAGCTTTGGTATTAGTATAGGTTTTATACACAAGCTTCCTTTTAATAATCTAGGGTTTAATTGGATTATACCTGCATTAATTGGTGCATTTATAGCTAAGCTAATATCAAATATAACTTCTAAGGTTATATATAATGATTAAAGGAGGTGATTATTTCACCTCCTTTACTAATCTTCAAAAATTTGTATGTAACCCATCTTAAACATTTCAAATTGATAAAATTCTTTACTAGCTTCATAAAGCTTCAATAATTTCATATCCTCCATAGATTCTACAGGATAACCTAAAGAGCTTAATAATTCCCTAAAAAGTTTATAACTAATATGATCAGCTGACTTTTTAGTATTAACTTGATATTCATATAAATTACTTTTTTTTAACAAGTTAGAGTCTGATGCTGAAATTGAATAATCTTGATCAATTATGTCACTAAGACTTACATTAAATTCTTTACAAATCTTTTGAGCTACAGTCATGGAAGGCATTCTAGTACCTTTTTCATAATTAGATAAAGAGGGTCTAGATATACCTATTCTATCTGCAAATTCTTGTTGGGTTAAATTTAACTCAAATCTAAGTTTTCTTATTTTGTTATTAATATCCATAAAAACACCTCACAATTGGAATTATATACAAAATGTGTAAAAAAGTAAACGATAAGTAGAGATAAATAGCAAAATAGTTAATAAATTTTACAAATTGTAAAATAATGGTTGACAACTAGTGTTATTAGTAGATATACTTTTTGTAAAGAATATTAACAAAATATGTAAAAACTATTAACTTTTATAAGGAGGGAATGATGAATTTAAAGGTTGCAAGGGTCATTAAAGGGTTTACTCAAGAGAGATTGGCAGAAAAGTCTGGGGTATGTCGAACAATTATTTCAAGGCTTGAACAAAATAAGGGGGATAACATAAAAAATGATACTAAAAATAAAATTGCAGATGCTCTGAATTTTACTGTTGATGAATTATTTAATAAAGATGATGAGGGATAATCAGAGGGGGAGGAATGAATTTCAAAATTCTACAATCTTATATAAATTTCTGTGAAGTAAAGAAATTAGATGCATCTTGGGAAGGCTTAATTGAATTTAAAAATAAATTTTTGGGGGGAGTAAGGCTTACCATGGATTTAAAATGGATAAAGTTAAGTACAAGCATATTTCATGATGAAAAGATGAGGCTAATAGAAGCAATGCAAGAAAATGATACTATAATTTGCATTTGGATTAGGTTACTGATTCAAGCAGCAAGGACTAATGCTAGTGGTTTAATTTTTTTATCAGAAGGAAAACCTTACACAGAAGAAATGTTAGCTATTATATTTAATAGACCAATAAGCTCAGTTAGGTTAGGTGTGGGGACGCTGAGAAACTTAGGTATGATAGATATTGACAAAAATAATATTATAAGAATTGTTAATTGGGAAAAATATCAAAATATAGAGGGCATGGAGAGAGTTAGAGAGCAAACTAGAAAAAGAGTAGCAAAATGTAGAACTAAAAAGAAAAATGAAGAGAGTATAAATGACCTAATGGAAAGTAACGTTACAGTAACTAAAGAGAAAGAAGAAGAAGATAATAGATATATAAATATATCTATTAAGAAGAAGAATGAAGATATAGATAGGAAAAGTATAGAATTAGTGTCTTACTATGAAAAGCTTTTAGGGAAAGTTGGAGTTCTAAATTTATCATCAATAAGATTAGCTTTAAACATGTATGATTTTAAATATGTGAAAATGGCAATTGATAAGGCTATTGAAGCAGATAAGATTACTATGGGGTATATAAATGGTATTCTTAAAAACTGGGCAAGAGAAGGGTACCCAAAGGAGAAGGGAGTTAGTGATGGAGGGGAGTTTAGTGGATTTAAACCAAATGAGCCAGAAGTTTTGTCAGAGAATGAGAGAGGAAGAGCAGAAGACCTTATATAAGTGTGAAAAGTGTCATGATAGAGGGTGGATTATAATTCCTAGGGAACATGCCCAAGCCTTGTTTGTTAAATGTGAATGTCAAAATGTTAATAAGGTAAAGGGACAGTGGAAGGAATCAGGAATTAAAGTGGACATGTGCAAGTATACATTTAGTAACTATAAGGTGTGGAATGATTTTTCTAGAAAAGCTAAGGATAGTGCATCTTCATATTATGTAAAATTTGAGGTTATAAGATATTCAAGGTATAACAGCATTATATTTTGTGGTCAAGTAGGCTCTGGAAAAACTCATTTAGCTGTTGCACTAAGCTTGAATCTCCTTGAGAGTGGGGTAAATGTTGTGTATTTGCCTTACAGAGATGTGGTTACTTCAATAAAGCAGAATATGTTAGATGGAGATTATTATGCAAATATTATTAATAGATATCAGGTTTGTGATGTACTTCTTATAGATGATCTCTTTAAAGGGAAGATAAATGAGAGTGATATTAATATAATGTTTGAGATTATAAACTACAGGTATTATAACTGTTTGCCAATTATAGTTTCTACGGAGTTTACTGTAGACAAGCTCCTATCTGTTGATGAAGGGGTTGGCTCTAGAATATATGAAATGTGTAAGAGGTATGTGGTGGAGATACCTAAAAAGATTGAGAATAACTATAGGTTGAGATAGGTAAGAAGGTAAAAAGGGGTGGACAAGCAGTGGGGATAATAAGTGGAACGTGTGGCTAAGCTTGGGATATACTAATGAACTTAGAGTTTAGTGAGGCCAAGCATTGAGTATAAGGATGTGGTAAGTTTGAATGGAGAGGATGAGAAGAGGATTAAGAGGTTGGAGATTGCCATTAGTGGATATGCTAATAGGAATTTGATTTTGGCTATGGAGAATAAGAAGTTAATGGAAGAGAATTATGGGCTTAAGAAAGTGCTTAGGATATTTGAAGAGAGGGTTATTGAGAATGGGTGAAGAAGCTCTATGTGGGGCTTCTTTTTTGATGAGACTTGGAGCATAGTGACGGAACAAGCAAAATAAATATCCACCATACCTTTTTGTTTTTGAGATAATATGTAGAAAGTGCGACAGAAATGCTATTTGAAAATTGAATAGTATGGTATTAGCTCAATATGCTATAATTAACTCGTAATTGATATAAATTGTTCATATTGAGGAGGGAGATTATGAAAAGTTGTATTGAATGTAATCATGAGTTCACATTTAAGGAGAGATTAAAAAGTTTATTAAGTTTTAAGGGATATTTAAAGTGTCAAGAATGCAACTCTGTTTATAAACCCGAACCCACTATATATAGAGGAATATATAGTGGATTAGTTGTTTTTATATCTATTGTTGGATTTCATTATATTCCATTGAGAAATTTCACATTAAAATTTATATTGGATATTTTTACTTTAGTTTTTCTTTTAGCTTTGTTTTATATTTTACCTCATAGGTGGCATAAATATACAAAGATTAATTAAATATTAAATTAACTATAATACCGTATTATTCAAAATGAATATGCGGTATTTTTTATGTCGTAATACTAAGAAAGTGCAATCTATGTAGAAATTACGAATTAATTGGAAAGTTTATAAAATCTAGTAAAAGAATATTTTTATAAGTTTTTCAGGTTTAGAGAAAATAGACACTCTGAATAGAGTAGATTTGAACCTATTTTAATAGTTATATTTTGTATTAAGTCAAGTTTATGGATAACAAAATACAGAAAGCATCAAAAAAGTTATTTTTTCACAAATATTACAGAAAATAATTGAATAAAAATTCTGAATATTGTAAAATTAAGGTGAATATTAAGTTCAAAAATACTTAAAACGGGGACCCAAAATGAAAATCAAACAAATTTTATCGGCACTTTTAGTAATTGCATTAACATCTACTGGTGTTACAGTAGGAGTAAATGCAATTGAAAGTAAGTATGATGGAAAACACCAGCTTAACGTTACAAATGAAAAAAACTCAGATGAACTTAAGAGAAAAATAGTAGGATACTTTCCAGAATGGGCTTATTCAAGTGAAGCTCAAGGATACTTTAATGCAACAGACCTACAGTGGGACTCTATAACTCATATTCAGTATTCCTTTGCAATGGTTGATCCATCCACTAATAAAATTACATTAGGGGATAAGCATGCTGCCATTGAAGAGGATTTTGCAGGATATGACCTAAGCTATAAGGGGAAGAAAGTAGAATTAGATACTTCCTTACCTTATAAAGGACATTTTAATGTTTTACAAACTATGAAGAAAAGTTATCCAGACGTAGATCTATTAATTTCTGTTGGTGGTTGGGCAGGAACAAGAGGTTTTTATACTATGCTAGATACAGATGCAGGAATAAACACCTTTGCTGATTCATGTGTTGAATTCATAAGACAATATGGATTTGATGGAGTAGATATTGATTTTGAATATCCTTCAGCTACAAGCCAATCAGGAAATCCAGATGATTTTGATCTTTCAGAACCAAGAAGATCAAAGCTTAACGAAAGATATAATATCTTAATAAAAACTTTAAGAGAAAAGATAGATGAAGCAGCTAAAGCAGATGGAAAAGATTATTTGTTAACTGCTGCTGTTACAGCATCTCCTTGGGTATTAGGTGGTGTAAGTGATAATTCTTATGCAAAATACCTAGATTTCTTAAGTGTAATGTCTTATGACTATCATGGTGGTTGGAATGAGTTTGTTGAGCACTTAGCTGGTATATATCCAAATGCAGAAGATAGAGAAACAGTAGCTCAAATAATGCCAACCTTATGTATGGATTGGGCATACAGATACTACAGAGGCGTTTTACCTTCTGAAAAAATCTTAATGGGTATTCCATACTACACAAGAGGATGGGAAAATGTTCAAGGTGGTACTAATGGCCTTCATGGAACAAGTAAAACTCCAGCATCAGGAAAATACAATATATGGGGAGATGACCTTGATGGTGATGGTAATTTAGAACCAGCAGGAGCAAATCCATTATGGCACGTATTAAACCTTATGGAAAATGATCCTAATTTAAAAGTATATTGGGATGATACTTCTAAGGTGCCATATGTTTGGCAAAATAATGAAAAGGTATTCTTATCCTTTGAAAACGAAAAATCTATAGATGCAAGATTAGATTATATTAAAGACAAAAATCTTGGTGGAGCATTAATTTGGGTAATGAATGGTGACTATGGCTTAAATCCAAATTATGTAGAAGGTTCAACAGATGTTAATGAAGGAAAGTATACATTTGGTGATACCTTAACAAAGAGGTTAAGTGAAGGATTAACAAAGATGGGTGACTGTGCAAAATCACCTGAAGATTCTAATTCATCTCTAGAACCTATTAATGTAGATGTTAATCTTACAGGTAATTATGATCATCCAAACTACACTTATTCTTTAAATATAACTAATCATACTGGTGAAGAAATTAAGGGAGGATGGACTGTATCCTTTGATTTACCAAAGTCTGCAGTATATAAGTCTTCATGGGGAGGCACATATAGTGTTAAAGATAATGGTGATTTTAACACTATTACATTAACTTCAGGAGCTTGGCAAAACATTTCCCCAGGGGCAACAGTTACAATACAAGGTATGATTGGATTATGTTTCTCAGGGGTAAGAAATATTACGTTTAATGGAATGAATCCTGTAGGAATTTAATAATTAAAAAATAATTATGGGGGGAGAAAATATGGTGAAAAGAAAGTTAAAAAAGAACTTAAAAACTTTTGTTGCATTTAGTGCTATTACTGCTTTATTGTTAACTAATGGTATTCCAACTAATGCATTAGCTAAGTATTCCGATACAACTGAGGTTACTTCACAAGCTACTACAGGGTTACGTAATGTAATGTATTATGGTGATTGGTCTATTTGGGGAGGACAAGGTAATTTCTATCCAAAGGATATACCAGCAGATAAATTAACACATTTAAATTTTGCTTTTATGGATTTTAATGCTTCAGGTGAGTTGATTTATTGTGATAAAGATGCAGCTATAGGACATCCGTTAGGAAACGCAGGTGTAACTTATGGTGATGTTAATGGTGGTATCTTAAATGCATTCCAAGTATTAAGAGCAGAAAATCCTAACTTAAAGATAGGTGTATCTTTAGGTGGATGGTCTAAGTCTGGAGACTTCTCAACAATAGCTGCAAATGCTTCAACAAGAGCTAAGTTTGTAGAAAACGTTATGAAGTTTATTAAGTATACAAATATGGATTTTGTTGATTTAGACTGGGAATATCCTGGTGAGTATAGAGAGTCTGATAAAGCTGACAATACAAACGATGAAGGAACACCAAATGCAAGTCCACAAGACAAGGATAATTACATCTTGTTATTACAAGATTTAAAGAATGCCTTAAATAAACAAGGTAAAGAGCTTGGAAAAACTTATGAATTATCTGTAGCATTACCAGCAGGAGTATCTAAAATAGAGGCTGGTATAGATGTTGATAAGTTATTTGATATAGTAGATTTTGCTAATATAATGACTTATGATATGGCAGGAGCTTGGAGTACAACAAGCGGTCATCAAACTGCATTATATACAAATCCTAATGCTCCAGAAGAATATAAAGGGCTTTCAGTAGATGAAAGTATTAAGTATTATATATCTCAAGGTGCAGAAAGAGAAAAAATAGTTGTTGGTGCAGCATACTATACACGTGGCTGGGAAAAAGTTTCAGATAAAGGTGTTGACCCAAAAAATCCTGGATTATTTGGAGAAGCTGCAGTAGTTAATAAGAATGCAGACCTTACACCAACACCAGGAGCACTTAATGAAGCTCCATTGAAGAATGGTGAAGGTGGAAGAGCTGGTGGAGTATGGGGATACAATGCCCTAGATAAGTTAAAGGCTAAGTACACTGGATTAAAAGAGTACTGGGATGATAGTGCTAAGGCTCCATATTTATATAACCCAGAAACAGGTGCATTCTTTACTTACGATAATGTAAGGTCAATTCAAGAAAAGGCTAAGTATGTTAAAGAAAATAATCTTGGTGGTATGATTGCTTGGATGGCATCACAAGATGCAACTACAACTTCTACTAAGAGAGATGAATTAACAAATGCTACTAAGGAAGCTCTGTTTGGAAAAGAAGATTTACCTAAGTATGAAGTAAAATATAATAATAATGATATAAGTTGTACAGTAACTCCAGGAACTCAATCATGGGGAACAGGAGGCGTTTTAAAGATGTCTATAACTAATAATGAAAAGCTAAGTGAGTCAGGTGAAGTATTGTCAAGTGTAGAAGTAGCAGCAAAAACGGTTAAGAATATGAAAGTTTATATTAAGACTGATGGGGTAGCTATTACAGGGTCACAATATCCAGCAGGACCAGTTTCAAAAGTAGGAGATTATTATGTTGTAGATTTTGGAGAAGTATATGATGGTAAGCTTATGAAACCAGGTACAACTTTTAATTTTGAGTTGAATCTTGATAAAGCTATTGAAGATACTAGTAGCATTATAAGTGTTGAAGTATCGCAAAGAATGTATCAAACATCTCCTGAAATTATGAGACAAACAATTTGGGAGAACACAAATTTATAATAGTACAGTATTAATCTAAAAAAGGTAGTGAGTTGATTCACTATCTTTTTTAAAATTATTAAAAAGATAAAATATAAAAGTGAAAGCATCTATTAGCTGTATTATTAATTTGCGCAGCATTTTTAGTATATTTCATTGTAATAAATCCATTTGGCGAACATGATATAATGCTTGCACTAGCTGTTACAGCAGGTTTTATTGCATTGGGAGATAATAAAGTTGGAAAAGATAAATCCTAGTTTTTTTAAAAATGTATAGATCAGTTATAAAATTTAAATTAGCTACAACTTAAAGGTATTATTATAATTTCATATTAAAAAATATAAAATCAAGGATAATAATTTTATAATTTCCTTATCTTTAGTATGAGTGGGGGGATATTTGTTTCCATGTGACTTGGAGCGTAGCGACGGAACAAATAAAATAAATATCCACTCCACCTTTTTTATTTCAAGCAGTTGAAGAGTCTGAATAGCCTTTTGGAAAAACTGATGTAAAAATAACACTACTTAATGATAGAAAGAAAAAAGTAGAAACTTTAATGTAGGAGATATTTACAAATTATTGTTAATACTCTATTTTTAGTATATTATTATATCTGAAATGGAGGTTTGATTTATATGAAGCATAAATTTTTGGGACAAGTAACTAATTTTTTTGTATTTATATTAGGGGGAATTTTATTATTGATTTTATAAATTAATAAGTATTTAAAAATTAGTGTTTATATAAAGTCTTAAAGGACCATATAAGTAAGTAGATTGTTAGAAAGAGCTTAGGAGATTCTAATCTTTTTTATTTTAGATAAAATCTAATAATATGGGAGATAGTTGTAATAAAGAAGAACAGTCATTAGGTTTTTGCGTTTGTGTATTATATATTGTTGTTAATACTCAGATAGGTGTTAATTACTTAATAAGTGTTGGAAATAGCGTTAAAGCAATGACTCCATTATTAGATTAAGAGGGGAAGTAGTAGTTGATAGATAAATAAGAATTTGGGAGGAAATTTTATGAAATTATATCATTATTCAGTAGATTCGTATAATGGTGATAAAAGTTTAAAAAATGATTTTGCAGGACATTATAGGTTTGTGGAACCTTTTATTTTGGCTCTAAGAGAAAATATTTCAGTATTTAAAGCAACTTATTATGCATGTATGTATTTTTCTCGTGAACTTTGTGATTTAAAATTGAGAAAACATGAGAACTTTAGAAAAGATGCTGTTGAAGCAATATTTGAATATGTAAGACAAACAGAGTTTGCTGAACATTCATGTAGCAGATTAAACTGTGTTTATTATTGTGATTCCAAACAAGAGGCTATCCAATATGCACTTGATGATTGCATCAACTGTGGTGATTTTACTAAGGAACAAGTAAAATTATTAGAAGTTGAAGTTCAAGAAAATAGGATATTTCGCTATGACCAGAATATCTATAATAGGGCAATAAACGTTATGAAAGAAAATGATTTTGAAGGAGTATTTGCTTTGGCTAGAGCTTACTTTAAGTTTGAAAGAACTGAAGAATCACTTATAGAAATTCTTTGTGATAGCCAAAACACCGTGTTGCAGATTATTGAGTATTAAAACACATAGTTTGAGTAGCATACAAATTCAGCTTATTATCTGATTGTAAGTAAGAAGGCTAGTAGCCATAATACGAATAAACTAAAATTGTAAATTCCATTAGATTTTGAGTAAGAATCCTTAATATATTACTAAGATAAAATTAAATATAAATTATTAAGAATACCGTACTATTCAAATTGAATATGCGGTATTTTTATATACAAATACTAAGATGGTACAAGCTATTTATATATTGTGAACTAAACGATATTTGAAAATTGAATAATACAGTACTTACAAAAAATGTTATTATATATGTGTATTTAATTAGCTAATAATAGTATTAAAATTAAAGTTCAGGGGTGAAATTTTTACACTTACTGATTTTGAAGTGTGAATTATTTTGTGAGTCAAATAAATAGTAGGTAAATATTATGGAGGAGCAGAAAATGAAAAAGAAAGTGAACGTTTTATTTGTTATTGCAATTTCTATTTTAATTTGCATAGTAATTTCAGTTATACCAAAAGTAAAAATGTATTCACATAGATACAAATGTAAACAAGAGTTATATAAAGTTAAGACAACAATAGATACAACTGATGTTACTTTTAAAGCATTAGAACTATTTGAAAATGATCTTGAGAATAATGAAATTTTTATTGCTGGAGAATCTCATGGTTCTGTAAAATCTATTGATATGAATCTATATCTATTGAAATATTTTGTAGAAAGAGGAAATGTTAAATATATATTATATGAAGATGGTTATGCTAGTGCGCAGTATTTAAATATTTACTTAGATACTGGAGATGAATCAATACTGGAAGATTTATTTTATAAAATAAGAGGAACTATGAGTTACACCATGGAAAACTATAATTTTTTGAAAGGTGTCTATGAGTATAATGTAACATTAGAAGAAGAAAAAAATTAAGGTTTATTGGTATAGATAAAGAAAATCCACTTGTAGCAATAAAGTACATTAGGTCATTACTTCCAACAGCTGAACCTACAGACGATATAACAGAAGAATTTATTTCTGTAATAAAAGAGCTTTCTAAAAGTACCTATATTGATAAATCAAAAGAAGCAATTCAGTTATTAAGTGATGGAGAAAAAGAAATAGAAAAATACTTAGGGAAACACTATTTTGACTTGACATTTACATTGAAAAATTTAGCTGTTAGTGAAGGTCAATTAGATAGAGAGGATTTGTTGATTAATAATTTTATTGAATTATATGAGTACTTGCCTAAAGGAAAATTCTTTGGTCAATTTGGAGGTGCCCATACTAATCTAAGTCCTAATACAAAATCATTAGCAGCATATTTACAAAATAATTATGAAAAAACAAAGGATAAGGTTATTAGTATAAACTATGAATATAACAATAGTCATAGTTACATACCACAAGGATTGAATGTAGACTCTAAATTAACTGAGCGTATAGATTCATATTTCTTTCCAGATGATAAGTCCACTGTTTTATTAAAATTAAACTATGAAGATAGCGTTTATAATAAAAAGGACATTTATTTAAATGATAACAATCCACAAATAGAATATTTTCAATACATAATACTAATTAGTGATTCTCAAGCTGCTAATAAGTATTATATGAATTAAATATTAATTATTTTAAATATCGCAGTATTCAAATTGAATATGCGATATTTTTTGTAGATAATATGTAGAAAGTGAGAGCTAAGTGTTCTTTGAAAATTGAATAGTACGGTATTTACAAAATATGCTATAATAGACTCATAAGTATGATTTGATCTGGATAAATTGGAGTTTAAAGGAAAGATATATATGAAAAAAATATTATTAATTATATCTATTTTTATACTGTGTCTGCTAATATTAACAGGTTGCTTAAACATGAAATCTCAACCAGCTACAGATAAATCTTCAAATGATCTACCTGAATTAAATAGAGATTACGCATATTTGCGTGTGGAAGTAATTTCAAAAGATCCTGCAACCAAAATGATTCAAGTTAAAATTGTTGATTTTGGTTCTGTTTCTGGTGTAAACATAGGGGATGTTCCAGTAGGCTCAGAAGGTAAATTAGATTGCTCAGGTTTATTCACAATTGGAGGAATTAAAGAAGGTGCTGAATGGATTGTCTCATATAAAGATGAAAAACAAAGCAATTTGCCTTTGTATATATACTCCATAGAAAATATAGATTATTTTAATGAACGGTTATTGAAAAAATAAAATACCTAGTAGAATTCTCATAAATATATCTTCATTATTAATCGGAATCCTATGGATTGATATAAGAAAAACTTAAAGTAAACTGAAATTTGAAGCTCATTATATGGTATAATTGATTTGTAATTGACTATGCTGTTTAACAATATAAAGGAGAGTTATTGTGATTTTATTGTTTTCTCTTGGGTGTATTATTGCAACGATATTTATTGTTTACAACATTATGTGCTACAAAAATAAAAAAACTATTTATATGTTAAGTGATAAGTATGCTATTCTAAATTCTCATTATTATACTATACAATTAATTTTGGGATTATGTAATTCATTCTTATTACTTATTTTTTACATTACATGGTATATATTTAGTAAAAATGAATTCTTATTTATTATTTTGACTCCAATAATTTTTTGGGGATTAAACTACATTTTAGGATTTTATTCTAGAAAAAAAGGATATATAGGTGATAAAGAAGAATCATAATAATTAAGAAAATAAAAATATATTTATAGAAATACCGTACTATTTAATGTTGAATATGCGGTATTTTTTAGTGTGCTATTCTAAGATAATACGAAGTATTTAAATAACAAGATCCAGTGCTCCATAGCACTGGATCTTGTTATTTACTAAAGATAATTTTTAATAAAAAAGAGTTTATTCTTCAGAATCTATTTTTTATCTCGAAACATTAAGTTTCTTAAAATTAGTTCTTAATAAAGTTGGTATAAGTATATCTTTCTGTTACAATATGCTTTATAGAAATAAGTATAATTTCGTTATTTGAATCATAAAACTTTTTTTTAACACATAATAAGGGATGATTAATTTCTATATCTAATTTATTACTTAATTCTTGTGATGCAGACTCGATTATATAATATTCTTCTACTCTATTTATCTTTATCTCCATTTTATCTAGCAGATCATCAATACTATTAACTTCTAAAGAACTTTTATCAATACTATTAAATTTATTATCTAAAAAGTAATAATCTACTAAAATTGATTTTTTATCGTTTATTATTACTAAGTATTGCATAAGTAAAGCTTTCATTTCTTCAGCTAAACTTGTTATATCTTTATCAAAAATTGACGTCATCCCAAACATAATTAATATATATTCATATAAATTATAATATAGCTTTTCTAATATGTTTCTCTCATCAACTTCAATAAATGAATTTGAGGATACTTTTTTTAAATCTGATACAAAAGATCCTTTTCCTTGTAATCGATATATAAAGCCGTCTTTTTCTAATTCAGCCATTGCAAGCCTCACTGTTGTTCTGCTAACAGAGTACATATCACAAATTTCTTTTTCTGATGGTATTTTATCATTTTCCTTCATATTTTCTTTAATTTGTTTTTTTAAAGTTTTAACTAATTGAAGATATAAAGGAAGTTTATTTTCACTACTAAGCAAACTCAGCACCTCTACTTAATTTATTATAATATCAATATTATTTGTTTGTATATTTAAAATGAGGGGATAAATAATCCCCCCCATTTATTATAGCTTATAAATCTATATCATCCAAATTAAAACTATCTACATCATTAGTTTTATTTTGTTCCATTAAAAGTTTAGATCTATCGTCTATTTTAAAGAATGGATAGTAAATTAATACATCTATTGCTATGGTTATGATTTGTATTATTGCACCACTTATGGAACCCCCTGTTGCCAAATATCCTGCGATAATTGGAGGGGTAGTCCATGGAATTACAGCTCCAATTGGTTTGTGTACAAATCCAAAATCCATTGCAAAATACGTAATAATAGCTGTAATAACAGGTGCTAAGATAAAAGGTATAACCATTTTTAAGTTCATTATAATAGGATTACCAAATAATACTGGTTCGGCAATTTGAAAACTTACTGGAGCTAAGGACATTTTCCCTAATGCTTTATTTTCTTTACTCTTTGACTTAAAGAATAGCAATAGTGCTAAAGCAAAAAGACATCCAGCCCCTCCCATAAATACAAAGTTATATAAAAATTCATATGTTATAATATTTGGTAATTCTTGTCCAGCCTGATATGCTATACGATTAATATCAGAATTCTGAAGAAGTAGAGGTTCTATTATAGGCGCAGTAACTTGAGCTCCATGAATACCAAACATCCAGAAAAAACACTGTACAAATATAACAAATATTATTCCTGGAAGTGTACTACCTAATACACCTAATAATGCTCCAATTGTATCTGCTATTAAATCATGAATATTATCAATTCCAAATGCATTAAGCCCTAATAATACTAGTAACCAAAAAACTATAACTGCTAATCCTGGTATAATGGATGAAAATGCTTTACTTACATTTGGTGGAACTGAGTCTGGCATTTTGATCATAATATTACGAACAACAAACCATCTGAAAACTTCTGTACTTATTATTGCAACAAATATTCCAACGAAAAGCCCTGAACTTCCCAAGTATTTTATTGGGAATCCTGTCCCAGATTCACCTGTTATAACTGGTGTTAATAATATAAATGAAGAAAGAGATATTAATCCTGCTGATATTGTATTTAATTTATAATAGTTTGCTAAATTATAAGCAGCTGTAAAAGTTACGGCAAATCCCAATATTCCAAAAGTAGCATCACTAGCCTTATTTAAAATTGCCTGTAAACCTATTGAGTTTAAAAAATCAGTAAATGGTTTATATGGAAATTGTGCAATTAACATAAATATAGAACCAATTATAATTAATGGCATAACGGTAGTCATAGCATCTCTTAATGCAATCAAATGTCTTTGCGACGTAAATTTACCAGCAAAAATTTGGATTTTACTTTCAAAACTGGCTTTATTCCTCATTAATCTCACCTCATAATCAACGAATATTAGACCTGGATAACATTATTAGTTGATGTCTTCTTCCTCTGATAGCTTGTCCTAATGCAAATATGTTTTCTGGTAAACATATCCCATTAAATGAATCTCCTATATGTTGTAAATCAGCTCCACAAGCTTTTGATACTAAACCAATTTTTTTAATTGTTTCAATATCAGCAGAATCTTGACTAGTACCATTAGCAGTCATAACTAAAATTTTATCTTCAATTGATTTGCCTTTATTAAATTTTTTTACTAAAGTTACAATTTCATATAAATCTTTTTCTCTAAAATATGGAACTGTATATGGTGCTGGAACTAGTAGTATATCGATTCCTTCGTTTATAAATTCCTTAGCAATATCAACATTCATAACTGGTTCATCAACACCTGCTCCATGCATTTTACCTGCAATAATTAATCCGCTATAATATTTTTTTGCCATTTTTATAGACTCTTTAATTGCTGAGTTAGATACTCCTGTTCCTGGATTTCCTGTCAAGCATATAAAACTAAAACCATACTTATCTGCTAGTTCTAACGTCTTAGGGGATACTATACGACCAATTGAAATTTCTGAACGATTTTCATTCATTTTTGCATTATAGTCAACTGGTTCTAGATTAATACCAATAGGTCTTGCTATTGCTTGTTTTACCCAAGTAATTTGTTCATCTGTTTTTATATTATTAGGTACACCTGCTATTTTAGGTTCAAATAAATCTAAGGCATTGAACATTATTAAATCAGCTCCAGCAGCTCTTTCAATTTCAGCGTTAGTAACTCCATTTAGAAAGCATCCTCCAGTTGGAACGTTTTCTGCCATTATAGTTCTTCCTTCTGATGCTAAAATACTTTGTTTTAAATCAATTGGAGATACATTTAAAAAATCTTGTCCTCCATAATCTAGTAGTCTTTTTTTCATTTTATCACTCCTAATAAATACTATAATTATAAAAATGTTTAAACAAATACCTATTTTATTTAATGTCATCTATTTATTACTTTGTTTATATAAAGAGATTGCAGACTTTAATACCTTTTCTCCATCCATTTTTCCATAATCAATCATGTTAATAGCCATAATTGGTATTGGACTATATTTCTTTATAGTTTCATCTAATAAATATCTAACTTGTGGACCAAGCAGTATACAATCTGGATTTTCAGTTTTTACAATATCATCCATAACAGATATTGAAAAAGCTTTAATTTCAACTTTTAAGTTATTTTCATTGGCGCAATTTTGCATCTTTTTTGCAAGCATACTTGTGGACATACCTGCACTACAAAACAAGTAAAATTTTTTCATTTTTTATCTTCCTTTCTAATGTATATATTTGAACTTGTTATAACAAGTTCGGATTTATATTTTTTATTATAATCGTTTTCAGGTCTTTGTCAACGAATTTTTTGTTAAATTATTATATTTTATTACAAATATATCAAGTTTGTTTGTAGAAATCCTTCTACTTGTTATAACAATAATGCTATAAAAATGGAAGGGATATTAAGTGATTATATCAAGGAAATATAAAAAATATAGCTTTAAAATATTCAAATTACAGGTTAGTTTGTTTATAATTACCAGGTAGAGGGGGTGATATATTGAAGAATAAGTCCAAACTTATTTTGATGGGAATAGTATTCATAATTCTATTTGGATATATTTTTTATCAGAATTATAAAATTAATAATTATAAAGAAAACTTATCAAGAATTACAAGACAGCATATTCAAAAGTTTGCTACTACTGCTGGAAATATAGAAAATGATAAAAACTATTTGCAAGAGTATGCAAGTATTGTTACTGCACAAGAGGCATATATTGCATTAAATGAATATAAAGGTGTTCCTTCAGATGAGTGGCCTACAAGTATTGAATATTTATTTATTCAGATAAAGGAAGTTATGCTTAATAATAAAGAAAAATTAAAAAAAGTATTTAAAGAAGAAAATGGATCTGAATTGATGTTTAGGATATCAAATAACTTTAAAGATAAAGATTCTATTAAGAAAGTAATTGAGTTATTAAATAATTAAGTTTAGCGTTAAGTTTATTATAGATTTATATAATGGGAGAGTTAAAATGATATTTTGTGTGTTACTTATTGGTATTATATGTATAGTACTTTTGGTGAATAATGTGATTTCTATTCTATATAAGATTAGAGATAATAAGAATAATACATCAGCAAATATATTTATTTGTTGTATAGCATTAATATACCTATGGCTTAGTATAATATTTTTATCAAGTATATAATCTACATATGAGATAAGAAAAGAAAGAGTATAATTTTACAAAGGTATAAAATTAGAAATTTAATAAATAATTTTAGGAAGTTAATAGGTGTTGAAGGGAGCTCTGCTAATATGAAAAAGATAAAAAAAGTTTTAATTGTTATATTATTAATTAGTATAGGAATATTAGCATTTTATTTTATTCCCGTGAGAATAACACCAAAGGTTCCATTAACAAGTGAAGATATTAGTATAAAAGTTGAAAGAACTAGCGGAAATACTGGGCCAGTTTTTAAAGTAGATAAAGATAAAAATAGACTAAAGAATATATTAAAAGAAAAGTATCCTGATAAACATATAGAACCATATTATATTGAATTAATAGGGAACTTGCCATACGGAGTAGTAAATGACCCAATATTATTGGGGGACTTTGTAGTGCATGGTAGGATTATTTCTCCAGATGGAGGAGAGGAAAAAAGTACAATAATTGATGTTAAATACACAGATGCAAGAATTTCAAGATTTTTTAGAGATGACTTACAAAATAGTGGAGAATATGCAACACTAACAGTAGTTATTGCATTTATAGTTGCATTAGCATCTGCAATTATGTTAATTATTATATTTATAAATCCTTAAGACTTAATGAAAGTTTATTATAGCAAATTTAAGTTTATAGAGTAGATAAATAAGTATGAAATTAATTTGAGTTTGAAGGGGGAGCTATGAGAAAATGTTTAATTTGATAAAACAGAGAAAATAGAATAGCAAATAAGAATAAGAGGCTTGAATTAATAAGTCTCTTTTCTAATTTTATAAGTAAAACAAAAACTATCAACAGCATCTTTTGATATCATAAAATCTTTTTTATTCTAGCAATTTCAAATTTCTAAATTGTTTTTTTAGAAATTTTATCTGCATAAATGTATATTTAAGTATTGTTTTAAATAGTTAATTAATGTGAGCAGAATATTTTAGGTAGTGGTTTAGAATAATTAATGATGAACCATACCATAAATAAGTGAGGTGATTTTTGTAAGTGAAAAAAATATATAATAAGCAAGAGTGTAGTATCTTTGTTGGAATATTAAAATAACTAACAGTTATTTTTTGTGAAAAAAATATGAAAACACTTCAATTGTTTAAAATAGATAGCTTTGATATTATTTAATTAACAAATTCAAACTTAATGGATGATATAAATAGGGGGCTATTATGAAAATAAATGAAGTAATTAGATATTATAGGAAAAAGGAAAATCTTACTCAAGAGCAAGTCGCTAATTATCTAAATATAAGTGCACCAGCAGTTAATAAATGGGAGAATGGAGTTTCCCAAAGTTAAAGATACCACATCAATCCCACGCGGACTTTTGCTCAA
>OGSU01000150.1_pt1 | contig 51638 bp, 38 predicted proteins | sample 1573911 | NCBI WGS metagenome assembly OGSU01 (sample SAMN03295839, study PRJEB24534) | human gut metagenome | isolation source: fecal sample 7 from infant 5 | host: Homo sapiens | place: USA: Pittsburgh, PA | collected 2014-07 | reverse complement strand
CTTGAGATACTTTAGCGGCTGCTGCAGATGCAGCGGAAGATTGAGCAGATTTTGCCGCCGCTGCTGCAGATGCTGCTGCATTATCTTCACTTACTTTGGCCGCATCTTGAGAGGCTTTCGCCGCTGTCGCAGATGCTGCAGCTTTAGTTGCTTCTGCTTCAGATTTTGTTGCAGATGTCGCTGCATTATCTTCGCTTGCTTTCGCTGCATCTTGAGATACTTTAGCGGCTGCTGCAGATGCAGCGGAAGATTGAGCAGATTTTGCTGCCGCTGCTGCAGATGCTGCCGCATTATCTTCACTTACTTTGGCTGCATCTTGAGATGCTTTCGCCGCTGTAGCAGATGTAGCAGCTTTAGTTGCTTCTGATACAGCTTTAGTTGCTTCTGATACAGCTTTTGTTGCCGCTGCTTCTGCCGCTGCTGCAGAGCTAGAGATCGCCGCTTTAGCTGCATTATAACCATCAGCTGTAGAGTTTGCTGTAGCAACTGCTGCATCAGCTTTAGTTTCTGCACTAGCTGCTTTTACAAGGGCGGAGTTCGCTGCTGTAGATACGCTTGTAAGTGCTGTAGATGTAGCATTAGCTGTAGCAGCTGCTGCATCAGCTTTTGTTTCTGCACTAGTTGCTTTTACAAGGGCGGAGTTCGCTGCTGTAGATACGCTTGTAAGTGCTGTAGATGTAGCATTAGCTGTAGCAGCTGCTGCATCAGCTTTTGTTTCTGCACTAGTTGCTTTTACAAGGGCGGAGTTCGCTGCTGTAGATACGCTTGTAAGTGCTGTAGATGTAGCATTAGCTGTAGCAGCTGCTGCATCAGCTTTTGTTTCTGCACTAGTTGCTTTTACAAGGGCGGAGTTCGCTGCTGTAGATACGCTTGTAAGTGCTGTAGATGTAGCATTAGCTGTAGCAGCTGCTGCATCAGCTTTTGTTTCTGCACTAGTTGCTTTTACAAGGGCGGAGTTCGCTGCTGTAGATACGCTTGTAAGTGCTGTAGATGTAGCATTAGCTGTAGCAGCTGCTGCATCAGCTTTTGTTTCTGCACTAGTTGCTTTTACAAGGGCGGAGTTCGCTGCTGTAGATACGCTTGTAAGTGCTGTAGATGTAGCATTAGCTGTAGCAGCTGCTGCATCAGCTTTTGTTTCTGCACTAGTTGCTTTTACAAGGGCGGAGTTCGCTGCTGTAGATACGCTTGTAAGTGCTGTAGATGTAGCGTTAGCTGTAGCAGCTGCTGCAACAGCTTTTGTTTCTGCACTAGTTGCTTTTACAAGGGCGGAGCTAGCTGCTGTAGATACACTTGTAAGTGCAGTAGCTGTACTTTCAGCAGCTTGAACTACAGCATGTAATTGAGATCCGTTAACTGCATCTGTAGATGTAGCAGACACACGACCAGCAGCTACATTAGTAATAGTACGTTTTTGAGTAGAAGAGCCAATGGAAACAGTACCATCAGCAGTACCACCTGCTAATGTATAGCTTTTACCAGAAATAGTCATTGTACCTGTGTTCACTGCTGCCGCAGTAGCAGAAGAAGCACCTAATGCAACACTATTAACTTCAGTTGCAGATGCTGTTGCACCTAAAGCAAGTGCACCAGTTGCTGTCGCTCTAGCCATATAACCATATGCAGCAGCATCTTCAGCACCTGCCATACTAGAATGACCAATAGAAACAGCTTTAGTTGCTGTGGCTGCTGCACTATTACCAACTGCAACAGCCATAGAGCCTGTTACATTAGTTTTACCACCAATAGCAATACCACTTGCTTGTGAAGCGCTTGCGGTGTCACCTATTGCAATACTAGACAAACCGCCAGCATTTGCTTTTTGGCCAATGGCAACGGCCTTTTCTGCACTTGCAGCGCTACTTGTACCCACTGCTACTGCATCAGATTTACTAGCAGTTGCTTGTTTACCAATCGCTGTAGCTGCTTCGCCAGAGGCTACAGTAGCTGTACCAATAGAAATAGCATCTGTAGCACTTGCTGCTGTATGTGTACCAGTATCACCACTGGAACCGATAGCTACGGCATTTTTACCACTTACATCTACTTGATAACCAATACCTGTACCATATTGAGCAGCACTTGTAATATTAATAGTAGAACCAAGACCTGTACCTTGGTTAGCATGTACTTGAGAGTTATAACCAACGAGTGTAGCTGCAGATTGGTCAACAGTTAAATCCCAACCAATACCAGTAGATCTTTCTTTTGTAACTTGTACATTCTTACCTACTGCTGTTGCTCCCCAACCAGTTGCATTGTTACCAGCACCGATTGCAATGGTTGCAGTACCATCAGCAACTGCGCCTTCACCAACAGCGATAGATTTACTAGACTTAGCTTGAGTACTTTTACCAATCGCAATAGCACTGCTTTCAGATGCTGCTGCACTTGTACCAAAGGCAACAGCATCAGATTTACTAGCAGTGGCATCAGCACCAACAGAGATAGATTGATCACCATTTGCGTTACTATTAGCACCTAATGCAATTGATTTAGTGCCAGCTGCTACTGCACCAGTAGAGGTATCAGTTTCGGAACTACCAATTGCAACAGATGATGCACCACTAGCAGTAGTATTCCAACCCGCAGCAAAGGATTTTCCTCCAGTCGCATTAGCATGGCTACCATATGCGGCAGAACCAGAACCCATAGCTCTAGCTAACCAGCCATAAGATGCTGCATTACCAACACTTTCCGCATCACTACCAATAGCTACAGCTCCGTTATAGTTTGCTTTAGCACGACCAATAGCAATTGCGTTATCACCATTCGCACTAGCTACACTACCCCCATCAGTTGTAGAGATTGCAATACCTTTTGGTGGCGCTGCACCAGCAAATTTACCAGCAGCATCAACTTGTACTGCTTGTCCTGCCATTAATGTAGCCAAAATACCAGCTACAACGATTTTCTTTTTACCTGTCGTGTTTTTAGCCATTTCAGATACTACAACATAACACTGTTTAGATTTGGACCAAATAACCTTAAAAATTTTATTCATACTAACCGTTTACTCCTAACTTTTCTAACAATATTTGATATTTAAGTAAATTTTCTTTATTAAATGGTGACACCGAGTCAATGAGCTTATCATTCCATTTTTTATGGCTTTCAAAATCATCATCGTAGGATTTAATAGCACTAATCAATTGACGTTCACCCTCATAGGCATCAAATCCATCATAGTAAAAGCCCACATGGTGCGCTTTTAACATTGGTGAGTTGTGTACTAATGGATAGCCACCATATAGTGCCTCGTAATATACATAGTTCAATGCATTTTCCCATTGGAAGGAAAGCACAATGTCCGTATATTTTGCAAGGAACTGCGGCGTAATATGACGCGTTTCAACGGTCATAATGTTATCCTTAACCCCTGATGTAAAGCCGATAAAATTAAAAATGGCATCATTATCTTTGATGTCATAGGTATTACATAAATATATATGTTTCACCAATTCTGGATGGTTCCGATAAGCCTCTTCACCAATCAAAATTGGGATCATACAGTTTTTCAGTACCGATATATTCGGTTCCAATACGGAGACGCAAGCACCATTAGTTTTCATTTGACCACGTTCATAACCAAATGTATATGGCTCTTCAATAGATTTAGTCATATGGTCTAAAAACAATGGATCCCATAAATGAGGAGCCTCATATACAGGAGCTTTTGTCATAATTTCTAAATAGCAACGATTCGTATTCATATGCTGTGGAATCATCCATACAGTATCATATTTCGTACCGTTGAAAGCACGGGCACCCGGTTTATCGTTAACCATCTTTTCCATATCGGCAATGAAATCATTACCCATACGGTACGACACGATTTTGGCACCACGTTTACGATATTCTGCTTCGATTTGTGGTTCTAATGTTAATGTTCCCTCAATCAAAACATCAGTTTTATCGATGACTTCATCGCTGTCATAAATATCGATATCCATCAAATCTAATCGCATATTATCAGACAATGTCTTCTTATCATTTCGCCAGTAAACAAAGTAAACGGAATCTACTCCATCGATTTGTTCTAGGCACTGTTTTAAGAAGTACATATTCTGACCAGCCCCATTTGACCAGATGTGATTATACGACTTACCCCAGAAAAAGGTAATCCCTATATTAATCGTAATCCCTCCTCCTCAATCTTTTAAAGTTACCCTCATTTAAAATTCATACAACCCATTCTATCAAATATATTCAATATAAAGCAATTCTATTTCGACCATTTTCGAGTTTTTATAAACATACTATGCTCTATATATATTTTGTTTATAAATTTAAAATTTGAGATACAAAGTCTTCATTTTTCTCTACATATACAACTTAAATCAATTAGTAATTTTAATATATAATGCTAAAAAAAGGCTGTTATATATATGATTAATCTCACATATATAACAACCTTTATATTTTGTATGTTTTATTACTATTTCTGTAAATATATTAAGTTTTTACACATTAATAAACATTAAATACTAATCTTCATACCATTTACATCTTATAGTATTTGAAATAGATTTTCAGATATTAATGTTTTGCTAATAATTGTTGCACCATAGATTTTAAAGACTCTATTTCAGCTCGTTGTTGCTCAATCTCAACTTGTTGAGCATCATTTTTTGCTTGCATTCGTGTCATTTCATCTTGCATCACATAAATAGAGCCAATAGGGCCACCTTTATAGCGATCAGGAATATTTTTCTTCTCTGGACTATACCCAAATTTATGGGTTACCCCTGCGTTAACCATATTATGTGTACCACCAAGAGTAACACCAACATTCAACATTGTATTTTCGTTAGTATAATGTGCTAGGCCAAGGGCTGCTGCCGTTTCGCCACGATAGTTGCCTACGCCAGCCATCACTTGTGTCGGCTCCAACGGATCGTATTGAATTGGTTTTAACGCTGCCATAGCCGCTGCATGAGCACCAACGCGTTGTGTTTCAGAGGATACACTACTAATCGCTTGTTTTAATTCTTTCGTATCGCTAGTGTTTTGCTCTACCACTTGATTAATTACAGTTGCCACATTATCTGACGTAGCTAGGCCACTTTCACCTGTAACCTTACCATTAGCATCAACCTTTAAGGTAGACATTTTTACATTACCAATATTAGAGATAGAGTCCTTCAATTGTTTTACATTAACAACGTCGGTATCTGCCACACCAGCTTTAACACCTGCAATCACTTGATCGCCAGCATTAATGCCATCCGTACCAAAACGTACGAGCTTGCCATTGGAATTAGCCTGCATACCATCCATAGTATATTCAGCAGTATCTAAATTATTCGTATTTTCAAGTTTAGTACCTTTAGCACTAATGGCAGTATTTACATCGCCATCAAAGAATTGAGCTTTATCTTTATTTACAATAGCTCGTTTATCCTCTGTTTCAAGACCAAACTCTGCAGAATTCAGATTAAGAAGATCTGGATTCACACTAACTGTATAGTTTGTAGAACCATCAGGATTCGCGCCAATGAGAACATTTGTATTAACACCACGCTGAGAAAGAGTGGGTAGTCTAACAGGAGTACGATTAGCCTTAGAGTCTACATAGGATTTCAATTGTTTTACGTTTACTGCATCAGTATCTGCAGTACCTTCAGCAATATCTTGAACCTTCATGCCACCGGCACTAATTTTATCCAAATTAAATTCAAGTATTTTTCCGTCTTTAGCACCTAAAGTAATCCCTTTAGGTTCAATATATGTTTCAGATGTTTCGTCCACATCGCTCATATGGAACCCATGTCTAGAAATAGATGTGTTAATTTCACTTGTTTCTACTGCAACTAACCCTGGATTAAGAACAGTCTTCCAAGGAATACCACTGATATCATCTCCAATCATACTAAATTCATTGCTAGAAAGTTTTGTTACAATATCTCTACTGTCAAGTTTAATATAATTAGTTTCAATATTTATAGCATTAACCTGATCTGCCGTAACGACTGTTTCTGCCCCTACTTGTAAGGAGCCTCCCATTGCTAATGCAGCTAACACGGTAGCCACCATAATTTTCTTTTTACCACTAGTATTAGTAGCTAATTCAGATGCTACTACGTAGCATTGTTTGGACGCAGACCAAACTACTTTAAAAATCGTATTCATACTAATCTCTTTTTTACCTCTCTATCATATCTACATTAAGTATTAATTAATATACGTTTAAAATCCCTCTCATGATTTTTATTTCGATATTCGTCGATATTATATCATCTAACTTTCATCTTTTCAATGTGTTTTTCATCCTATTTTCATAAAGAAAAAGCTATCTCATAGAATTTAACTTCTATAAGATAGCTTTTTACTATTTTAGGTAATTAAAATATATCTATTATTAATTTACCTTAAACACATATGTACTTTGTTCGTATGCCAATTGCATACGCTTATGTAATCGTTTCATATAGGTTCGATATATGTCTTGTGCTTCTTCTATGGATACGATATCAAAGTGAATACCATCACCTACAGGCAATTGACTTAAACGAGGTAAATCCGCCGTAATAATTGTGCCAATTTTTGTATAGCCTCCCGTTGTTTGACGATCCGCCATAAGGACAATAGGGTTGCCATCGGACGGAACTTGAATAGATCCAAATACGGCACCGTCAGAAATAATATCTGCACTGTCTACATGTTCTATAATTGGACCATCTAAACGAAAGCCCATACGATCACATTGTACAGTCAATGTATAGATTTTACTGCCAAAGGTTTTAATCCCGTTCTCTGTAAAGTGCTTAGCTTGCTCTCCGAGGACCACTCGCAACGGTTCATGACATTCCCGTCCTCCACGATTGTATAACACCGTATTAAACAAGTTATGACCTTCACCGTAATAATCATATACATGTACAGTGTCTCTAGTGAAAGATTTAATACCAAACTTATCACCAGCTTGTAATGGTCTGCCCTCTAAGCCACCAATTTTTGCCTTTGTATGAGTGGATACGCTGCCATTAATTTCAGGCACATCGATACCACCGGAGAACGCAATATACATGCGCACCCCACATTGGCTAAATCCACCAGATATAATATCACCTTCATGACACACAAAGGGAATATATCTAGGCACTACTACATTGTTGATAGTAGGTTGCATATCCGCCCCTGTAAAAGCAACAATACATGTACCTTTTACAGTTAATGTAGGTGGTAGTATGGTACACTCTAAGGCCCCTACAGGTTCAGTATTACCTACTAATGCCTGCCCCAATAGATAGCTTTCACTATCCATAGGCCCCGCAACAGGCATACCATATTGTTGGTACCCCACGCGGCCTATATCTTGTATAGTCGTATACATACCTGGTGCATCTACGTGAATGACAGTATTTTCAAACTTATTTAACGCCACGTAAATCACCTACCTCTACTTCACGTATAACAGGGACATAATCAGTACCTAACGCTTTGATGCGATGGAATTCACTTTCATCAATAGGTACATAACGCACATAGTCACCTGCTTTTAATAATGCGGCTTGTGCCTTTGATATATCATACATGGTCACTGGCGTGCGACCAATGATTTGCCATCCACCTGGAGAATCAGATGGATAGGTACCAGTCTGTTCCCCTGCAATTCCTACAGAGCCGGCTGGAATCAAAGTTCTGGGCGAAGATAAACGAGGCGTCGCTATACGTGAATCCATGCCACCTAAATAGGTAAAGCCAGGAATAAAGCCTAACATATATACTAAATAATCAGTTCCACTATGAATAGATATGACTTCATCTTCGCTTAAGTGATTGTGAGATGCAACAAAACTAAGGTCGGGACCAAATTCGCCACCATATACGGTAGGCACTTCAACAACTGTGACCAGTTCATTTGTCGTATTAGCCATACCTTCTTCTAATGTGGGCTCAATAATGTTACAAATTTCAGAATAAGAATATAGCATTGCATCATATTCTACCAGCAATGCACAGTATGTAGGAACTAGTTCAATAATTCCTTCGAGCTGAAGCTCTTTAATTCGCTCTATAGTTTGTCGAATATGTCGATTAATTGTTGGATCGATTACTTGACCAAAATCAATAGAGATAGCCCGATCACCTACAGGTGAAATTGTAGGCTTCATATGTACCTCCCTGTATAACCTGAAAGGACCATTACATTCGAAGAGAACATAATGGTGCTTTCAAAGATATTAAATTAACCTAAAAGTTTCGCAATGCCTTTCAAAGATGTTACACCAATGTAAGCTGTTACAAGCACTACAATCCAACCTGTGTAATATAATAGTTTATTGTGTTTGTATGCCCCTACGATTTCAGATTTATGTGTTGCAAAGAGCATAACCGCCAATGTAACAGGCAAAATTAAACCATTTACAGAACCTGCCAAAATCAATAGAGATGCTGGTTTACCGATAAAGATTAAGATACAAGTAGAAATAAAGATGAAGGACATAATAGTTAATTTTTCATTTTTTTCTACTACTTTAAATAGTGTTTTCAAGAAGGAAACAGATGTGTAGGCAGCCCCTACTACAGAGGTTAGGGCCGCACAGAAGAATACGATACCAAATAATTTATGACCAACTTCACCAGCACCTAAAAGGAATGCAGAGCCCGCTGGATCTTTAGGGTCAAGTGCAAAGCCCATGGATACAACACCAAGAACTGCTAAGAATAATAACACACGAACTAAGGCATCTACAGACATACCCATAATCGCTGCACGACGTACATCTTTCAAGTGCTCTTGACCTGTAATACCAGCATCGATAAGACGGTGACCACCGGAGAAGGTAATATAACCACCTACTGTACCGCCGATGAGGGTAATCGTTGCAAGCCAAGGATAATTAGTAGGAACAACGGCGTGAGTAGCAGCCTCAGCAACAGGTGGATTCGTAGAAAAGGCTACGTAACCGATGAGAACAAGCATAACTGTGCCGAGTACTTTTGCCGTATTATCTAATACACCGCCCATTTTCTTAGACGTAAATAGTAAAATACCTAAAATACCGCTAATGGCCGCCCCTGTAGTCGTATCAACACCAAAAATAATATTGAGACCCATTGATGCACCACCGATATTGCCAATATTGAAAGCTAGGCCCCCAAGGGAAATCAAAAATGCCACAAAATAACCTAGTCCTGGCAATACTTTATTTGCAATATCTTGACCGCGCATTTGGGATACGCCAATGATAGTCCATACATTAAGCTGTGCAATAATAGAGAAAATAACGGATACAACAATGGCAAATGCAAAATCTGCTTTCAGCTCATTTGTAAACGCCGCTGTTTGTAACATAAAGCCCGGTCCAATAGAGGACGTGGCCATCAAGAATGCTGCCCCTAACAGGACAGAGAAACTAGCTTTACCTGTAATTGGTTTCATAAGAACCTCCACATAGAACTAATACTATATACAATACTTATTTTTTCCGGTCTTGGAAATTAGCGACCGTTACACCCGCTTTTGCAAGGCCTTCACGAATATACTTTGTGAAAGCAATTGCTTCTGGATTATCACCATGAACACAGATAGAGTCTGCCACAATATCTATGGTATTACCCGTATTGGTTACTACTTTACCTTCTTTGACCATCATAAGAACTCGTTCAAGAGCCTCTTGAGGATCTTTGATAAAAGCACCAGGCTCAGTACGAGGTACGAGCGTCCCTTCATCGGTATAACCACGATCTGCAAAGACCTCTTGAATCACAGGGATACCTCGGCGCTCCGCCTCTTTAGCAATATAACTACCACTCAAGACCATAGCTGCAATGTTAGGATTCACCGCTTGTAATCCATCTAGTACGGCATCAGCCAACGCAGGTGTTACACAGGCTGTATTATAAAAAGCACCATGTAACTTCATATGCTGTAATGTAACACCATAACTATCACAAAAGGCTTGTAAAGCACCTAACTGATATATCATATACGCCTTTGCTTCACCGGGATTTACCGCCATGGCACGGCGTCCAAAGCCCATCAAATCAGGATAGCCAGGATGTGCACCTACGGCTACGCCCTTCTCCTTACACATGCGTACTGTTGCATCCATAATAAGAGGATCTCCAGCATGCCAACCACAGGCGACATTAGCACTGGTAACGTGATTTAAGACTTCACTATCCATGCCTAATGTATAATTGCCAAAGCTTTCACCTAAATCGCTGTTTAAATCTATATAATGTGACATACACACTCTCCTCTCCGCTTCATGAAACTTTTAAATTCTATAGAATTCATAAATATTGATATGATTATACTAAATTTTTAGTTGCTTTACCAATGATTTTTATCATACCTAGAAAATTTTCTTATAATTGTATGTTAAAGAAATATACACAAAAAGAGCTCAATCCACATTATGTAGATTGAGCTCTTCTGCGACTCATAGAGATGAGAAACTATTTATTGTAATTTAGAAAGTATCAAATCAACTTTACGTTGCATTTCTTCATTTTGCTCACGTAGTATTTTGTTTTCTGCAATAATAGCTGCATTTTCAGAAGACTGTTTGTCTAACATCGCTTGCATTTCACTATTTTGTGCTTTTAATGCAGATACTTCATCTTGCATTACATAAATAGAACTAATAGGACCACCCTTATAGCGATCAGGAATATTTTTTCTTTCAGCACTAGAACCAAATTTATGAGTCACACCCGCATTAAGCATTGCATCTTGGCTATCTAAAGAAGCACCAATATTAAACATAGTATCTTCATTAGCATAATGTGCTACACCAAGAGCTACAGCTGTTTGAGATTTATAATTACCAATACCAGCCATAATTTGTGTTGGGGATAATGGATCATATTGAATTGGTTTCAACGCAGCCAATGCAGCCGCATTAGCACCTGCCTTACTAGCATACTTTTTAGCAGCACCATCTGCCATGCCAGCAAGACTCTTCATTGCTTGATCCACTTGTTGCTTATTAACTGCATCGGTAGGACGTGTAGCTGCCGCCACATTATTAATTTGTTTACCGCCCATATCTAAATTGCTATCCATTGATACACTACTAGGAGTAGATCCGTTTGACGCATTAAAGGTCATAGTTGGTGCACCAGAACCACTACCAGTAATTGAGGAGACGCCAGAAATATGATCTGCTTGTTTATCAATTGTAATACCGCCAACAGACACTTTATCAAAAGTTACGTCTTTCTTAGTGGCTACTGTAATATCCTTACCAGTATTAGTAATTGTTATATTATGACCATCATCGAATGTAACAGTATCTCCACCTTTTACTGTTTCTGGTGCCATACTATTTACTTTCACATGCCAAGCAGCCGTATCCTTAATCACTTCTTTACCAGCTTGATCAATATTACTCAAATCCTTTTTAGCCGCATTATTTGCTAAAGCTGCCGTATTATTAATCGTGCTCATCGTAGCATCATCTAGGCCCACTGTTACAGACTGACCATTTACCTTTGTAGTAAGGCCATTTGTACCATCGATATGAAGCACTTGGTCTTTAAGTTTTATATTACCAGTTCCATTATTGCCTGCAATATTCAAGGAAATATTATCTGTAGCATTTTGTAATCTATTAACAGCCGTATCTAACTGATTTTTATTAATAGCAGAAAGCGGTGTAGTACCATCAGCTACATTTTTAATTTCCGTGTTACCTGCATCAATACCAGAGCCATTCACTTTAACAGTATTTGTACCATCTGTAGCAGTCAACCCATTTGGTGTTACCGTTGTTGTATTAGTGCCATCTGTTGTAGATAAACCGCCTTTTGTAAGCGCTGTCGTATTACCTGCACCATCAGTAGTGCTTACACCACCGTTTGTTAACGCCGTTGTATTGCCTGCAGCATCCTTAGCGGTCACACCGTCTTTTGTAGTCACAGTGGATACACCAGCGTTATCTTTAATTTCAGATTTCGTTGGTGCCAATGTTTGTGTATTACCTGCTGCATCAGCAATCGTAGTAGAGCCGCCAGTTACAGTCGTTGTGTTACCTGCTGCATCTGTGTACGTAGCAGAATTTAAGCCAACTAAATCTTTAGCTAATTTAACATTTAATGTACCAGCACCATCAGATACAACACCAATATTATTATCTGACAATTTAGTAGTATCAGTTACGCCACCTTTAATAGATAATACTTCTCCATGCTTACGTACAGACGTATTACCAGCATCACCAGCGAACTCGTGCGTTGCATCAGCTGTAGCTTTACTAATGGCATCATCCATTTGTTTTTTATTAACAGCAGATGTATTTGTTGTGCCAGCTGCTACATTTTTAATTTCTGTGTTGCCTGCATCAATACCAGAGCCTTCCACCTTAACAGTATTTGTGCCATTTGTAGCAGTCATACCATTTGGTGTTACCGTTGTTGTATTTGTTCCATCAGTTGTAGATAGACCACCTTTAGTAAGTGCTGTCGTATTGCCTGCACCATCAGTAGTGCTCACGCCACCGTTTGTCAACGCCGTTGTATTACCTGCGCCATCAGTAGTACTTACACCACCGTTTGTCAATGCCGTTGTATTGCCTGCGGCATCCGTTGCAGTCACACCGTCTTTTGTAGTCACCGTGGATACACCAGCATTATCTTTAATTTCAGACTTTGTAGGTGCTAATGTTTGTGTATTACCCGCTGCATCAGCAATCGTAGTAGTACCACCAGTCACAGTCGTTGTGTTACCTGCTGCATCTGTGTACGTAGCAGATGTTAAACCGGTTAAGGCTTTTGCCAATTTAAGGTTTAATGTACCTGTTGTCGCATCACCTAATACAGCAATGTTACCGTCTGTAAGATCCGCTGCAGTTGTAGATGCACCACCTTTAATATTAAGCTTTTCGCCATGTTTACGACTCACAACAGTAGTATCATCACCACCGAACTCATGCGTTGCATCGCCTGTAGCTTTACTAATAGCATCATCCATTTGCTTTTTATTAACAGCAGATGTATTTGTTGTGCCAGCTGCTACATTTTTAATTTCAGTGTTACCTGCATCAATACCAGAGCCTTCTACCTTAACAGTATTTGTACCATCTGTAGCAGTCATACCATTTGGTGTTACCGTTGTTGTATTCGTACCATCGGTTGTAGATAAGCCACCTTTTGTAAGTGCTGTTGTATTACCTGCGCCATCAGTAGTGCTTACACCACTATTTGTCAACGCTGTTGTATTACCTGCCGCATCTGTTGCAGATAAACCACCTTTTGTAAGCGCTGCCGTATTACCTGCCGCATCTGTTGCAGTAACACCATCTTTCGTAGTTACAGTGGATACGCCAGCAGCATCTTTAATTTCAGATTTTGTTGGTGCCAATGTTTGTGTATTACCTGCTGCATCAGCAATTGTAGTAGAACTACCTGTCACAGTCGTTGTGTTACCTGCTGTATCTGTGTACGTAGCAGAGGTTAAACCTGTTAACGCTTTTGCCAACTTAAGGTTTAATGTACCTGTTGTAGCATCACCTAATACAGCAATGTTACCATCTGTAAGATCTGCTGCCGTTGTAGATGCACCGCCTTTAATGTTGAGTTTCTCGCCATGTTTACGACTTACAACGGTAGTATCATCACCACCGAACTCGTGAGTTGCATCGCCTGTAGCTTTACTAATAGCATCATCCATTTGCTTTTTATTAACAGCAGATGTATTTGTTGTGCCAGCTGCTACATTTTTAATTTCAGTGTTACCAGCATCAATGCCAGAGCCATTCACCTTAACAGTATTCGTACCATCTGTAGCAGTCATACCATTTGGTGTTACCGTTGTTGTATTAGTACCATCTGTTGTAGATAAGCCACCTTTTGTAAGCGCTGTCGTATTACCTGCTCCATCTGTAGTGCTTACACCACTATTTGTCAACGCTGTTGTATTACCTGCCGCATCTGTTGCAGATAAACCACCTTTTGTAAGCGCTGCCGTATTACCTGCCGCATCTGTTGCAGTAACACCATCTTTCGTAGTTACAGTGGATACGCCAGCAGCATCTTTAATTTCAGATTTTGTTGGTGCCAATGTTTGTGTATTACCTGCTGCATCAGCAATTGTAGTAGAACTACCTGTCACAGTCGTTGTGTTACCTGCTGTATCTGTGTACGTAGCAGAGGTTAAACCTGTTAACGCTTTTGCCAACTTAAGGTTTAATGTACCTGTTGTAGCATCACCTAATACAGCAATGTTACCGTCTGTAAGATCCGCTGCAGTTGTAGATGCACCACCTTTAATGTTAAGTTGTTCACCATGTTTACGGCTCACAACAGTAGTATCATCACCAGCGAACTCGTGCGTTGCATCGCCTGTAGCTTTACTGATAGCATCATCCATTTGCTTTTTATTAACAGCAGATGTATTGGTTGTGCCAGCTGCTACATTTTTAATTTCTGTGTTGCCTGCATCAATACCAGAACCTTCTACCTTAACAGTATTTGTACCATCTGTAGCAGTCATACCCGTTGGCGTTACCGTTGTAGTGTTAGTTCCATCTGTTGTAGATAAACCACCTTTTGTAAGCGCTGTCGTATTACCTGCACCATCAGTAGTGTTTACGCCACCATTTGTCAATGCCGTTGTATTGCCTGCGGCATCCTTTGCAGTCACACCGTCTTTTGTAGTTACAGTGGATACACCCGCGTTGTCTTTAATTTCAGACTTCGTTGGTGCCAATGTTTGTGTATTACCCGCTGCATCAGCAATCGTAGTACTACCACCAGTCACAGTCGTTGTGTTACCAGCTGCATCTGTGTATGTAGCAGAAGTTAAACCGGTTAACGCTTTTGCCAACTTAAGGTTTAATGTACCTGTTGTAGCATCACCTAATACAGCAATGTTACCATCTGTAAGATCCGCTGCGGTTGTAGATGCACCACCTTTAATGTTAAGTTGTTCGCCATGTTTACGGCTTACAACAGTAGTATCATCACCACCGAACTCGTGAGTTGCATCACCTGTAGCTTTATTAATAGCATCATCCATTTGCTTTTTATTAACCGCAGATGTATTGGTTGTGCCAGCTGCTACATTTTTAATTTCTGTGTTACCTGCATCAATACCAGAACCTTCTACCTTAACAGTATTTGTACCATCTGTGGCAGTCATACCAGTTGGTGTTACCGTTGTAGTATTAGTACCATCTGTTGTAGATAAGCCGCCTTTTGTAAGTGCTGTCGTATTACCTGTACCATCAGTAGTGCTTACACCACCGTTTGTTAACGCTGTTGTATTGCCTGCGGCATCAGTAGTGTTTACGCCACCGTTTGTCAACGCCGTTGTATTGCCTGCGGCATCCTTAGCCGTCATACCGTCTTTCGTAGTCACCGTGGATACACCAGTGTTATCTTTAATTTCAGATTTCGTTGGTGCCAATGTTTGTGAATTACCCGCTGCATCAGCAATCGTAGTAGAGCCACCAGTCACAGTCGTTGTATTACCTGCTGCATCTGTGTACGTAGCAGATGTTAAACCTGTTAACGCTTTTGCCAACTTAAGGTTTAATGTGCCTGTTGTCGCATCACCTAATACAGCAATGTTACCGTCTGTAAGATCCGCTGCAGTTGTAGATGCACCACCTTTAATGTTAAGTTGTTCACCATGTTTACGGCTTACAACAGTAGTATCATCACCACCGAACTCGTGCGTTGCATCACCTGTAGCTTTATTAATAGCATCATCCATTTGCTTTTTATTAACAGCAGATGTATTTGTTGTGCCAGCTGCTACATTCTTAATTTCTGTGTTGCCTGCATCAATACCAGTACCTTCTACCTTAACAGTATTTGTACCATCGGTAGCAGTCATACCATTTGGTGTTACTGTTGTTGTATTCGTACCATCTGTTGTAGATAAACCGCCTTTTGTAAGCGCTGTTGTATTACCTGCACCATCAGTAGTGCTTACACCACCGTTTGTTAACGCCGTTGTATTGCCTGCAGCATCTGTAGTGCTTACACCACCATTTGTCAACGCCGTTGTATTGCCTGCAGCATCCTTAGCCGTCATACCGTCTTTTGTAGTTACAGTGGATACACCCGCGTTATCTTTAATTTCAGATTTCGTTGGTGCCAATGTTTGTGTATTACCCGCTGCATCAGCAATCGTAGTAGAGCCACCAGTTACAGTCGTTGTGTTACCTGTGGCATCTGTGTACGTAGCAGATGTTAAGCCTGTTAAGGCTTTAGCCAACTTAAGGTTTAATGTACCTGTTGTCGCATCACCTAATACAGCAATGTTACCGTCTGTAAGATCCGCTGCAGTTGTAGATGCACCACCTTTAATATTAAGCTTTTCGCCATGTTTACGGCTTACAACAGTAGTATCATCACCACCGAACTCGTGAGTTGCATCACCTGTAGCTTTATTAATGGCATCATCCATTTGCTTTTTATTAACAGCAGATGTATTTGTTGTGCCAGCTGCTACATTTTTAATTTCAGTGTTACCTGCATCAATACCAGAGCCTTCTACCTTAACAGTATTTGTACCATCTGTAGCAGTCATACCATTTGGTGTTACCGTTGTTGTATTCGTACCATCGGTTGTAGATAAGCCACCTTTAGTTAACGCTGTACTGTTACCGTTACCATCTTTAGCTGTTACACCATCTTTGGTAGTCACTGTGGATACACCAGCGTTATCTTTAATTTCAGATTTTGTAGGTGCTAATGTTTGTGTATTACCCGCTGCATCAGCAATCGTAGTCGTACCACCAGTTACAGTCGTTGTGTTACCTGTTGCATCTGTATAAGTAGCAGATGTTAAACCTGTTAACGCTTTTGCCAATCTAACATTTAATGTACCAGCACCATCAGATACAACGCCAATATTACCCGTTGTCAAATCCGTTGGTGTAGTCACGCCACCTTTAATAGATAATACTTCACCATGTTTACGAACAGAGGTTGTGCCTGTATCACCATCAAATTTATGCTCTGCATCAGATAATGCTTGCGCATTATTAGCATTTGCTTTTGTAACAGCATCATTAATTGCTTTCGCTACATTTTGTGTTGTGGCTACGCCATCTTTACCTGCCATAGTACCTTGTGTAGATCCAGCAGCACCTATGTTGCCAGTAGTATCATCTAAAACTAAAGTACCTTCTTCTACGTTTACAGTGTATGTTTTTACACCTGCTGTAGTAGCATCAGATACTGTTGCTAAACCAGTTCCATCAACCTTAACTGCATCTTGTGCAGCATTAACCGCCACGGCTTTTACAGCATTTTCAGATACTGCTACTTCATAAGTTTCATTCTTAGCGGTACCAGTTTGGCCTGTTACTGTTACTAAGTTGTTATCGCCAGTCAATGTTTTAGCTACTACTTTTTCAGTAGATGTCGCTGCTGTTTGTGCATTCGCAATAGCTGTATCCATTTGACCTTTGCTTACAGCAGAATCGGCAGCTGTAGCATCAGCAATACCTTTAATTTCTTTACCACCTGCATTAATACCATCTGTTTTATCGATGGTAATACCACCAACTATTACTTTATCGAAAGATACGTTTTTCGCGGTACCAATAGTAATGTTACGACCTGTATTTGTAATGGTAATATTATCGCCATTAATGAAGTCTACTGTATCGCCACCAGTTACCTCTGTGGTCGCACCTGTGTTTGTTGTAACCTTCCAAGTACCACCAGCTTTAACAGCATCATCCATTTGCTTTTTATTAACAGCAGATGTATTTGTTGTGCCAGCTGCTACATTTTTAATTTCTGTGTTACCTGCATCAATGCCAGAGCCTTCTACCTTAACAGTATTTGTACCATCTGTAGCAGTCATACCATTTGGTGTTACCGTTGTAGTGTTAGTGCCATCTGTTGTAGATAAACCACCTTTAGTCATAGAGGTTGTGTTACCTGCACCATCAGTAATTGTAGAGGAAGCACCCGTTACAGTTTGTGTATTGCCTGCACCGTCAGTATAAGTAGCAGATGTTAAACCTGTTAATGCTTTTGCCAATCTAACATTTAATGTACCAGTACCATCAGATACTACACCAATATTACCAGTTGTTAGATCAGCTGGTGTTGTCACACCACCTTTAACAGATAATACTTCACCATGTTTACGAACAGAGGTTGTGCCTGTATCACCATCAAACTTGTGTTCTGCATCAGCTAATGCTTGTGCATTATTAGCATTTGCTTTTGTAACAGCTTCGTTAATCGCTTTCGCTACATTTTGTGTTGTCGCTACGCCATCTTTACCAGCTGTAGTACCTTGTGTAGATCCTGCAGCACCGATATTGCCAGTTGTATCATCTAAAACTAATGTACCTTCTTCTACATTTACAGTGTATGTTTTTACACCTGCTGTAGTAGCATCAGATACTGTTGCTAAACCAGTTCCAGCAACCTTAACTGCATCTTGGGCAGCATTGACTGCTACCGCTTTCACAGCATTTTCAGATACGGCTACTTCATAGGTTTCATTCTTAGCGGTACCAGTTTGGCCTGTTACCGTTGCTAAGTTGTTATCGCCAGTCAATGTTTTAGCTACTACTTTTTCAGTAGAAGTTGCTGCTGTTTGTGCATTAGCAATAGCTGTATCCATTTGACCTTTGCTTACTGCAGAGTCTGCAGCGGTTGCATCAGCAATGCCTTTAATTTCTTTACCGCCGGCATTAATACCATCTGTTTTATCGATAGTAATACCACCAACTGTTACTTTATCGAAGGATACTGTTTTAGCAGTGCCAATGGTAATATTACGGCCTGTATTTGTAATAGCAATATTATCGCCATTAATGAAGTCTACTGTATCGCCACCAGTTACCTCTGTTGTAGCACCTGTATTGGTTGTAACCTTCCAAGTACCACCAGCTTTAACAGCATCTTCCATTTGCTTTTTATTAACCGCAGATGTATTTGTAGTGCCAGCTGCTACATTCTTAATTTCTGTGTTGCCAGCATCAATACCAGTGCCTTCAACCTTCACGGTATGTGTACCATCAGTAGCAGTGACGCCAGTAGGTGCTACCGTTGTAGTATTCTTGCCATCTGTGGTGGATAATCCATCTTTTGTCATGGACGTTGTTTTACCTGTACCATCAGTAATGGTAGAGGAAGCACCTGTTACGGTTTGTGTATTACCTGCACCGTCAGTGTAAGTGGCAGATGTTAAACCAGTTAATACTTTTGCCAATCTAACATTCAACGTACCAGCACCATCGGATACAACGCCAATATTACCCGTTGTTAAATCAGCTGGTGTAGTCACACCACCTTTAACAGATAATACTTCACCATGTTTACGAACGGAGGTTGTGCCTGTATCACCATCAAACTTGTGTTCTGCATCAGCTAATGCTTGCGCATTATTAGCATTTGCTTTTGTGACAGCATCATTAATCGCTTTAGCTACATTTTGTGTTGTGGCTACGCCATCTTTACCTGCTATAGTACCTTGTGTAGATCCAGCAGCACCAATGTTACCAGTTGTATCATCAAGAACTAGTTTACCTTCTTCTACATTGACAGTGTATGTTTTTACACCTGCTGCAGTAGCATCAGATACTGTTGCTAAACCAGTTCCAGCAACCTTAACTGCATCTTGTGCCGCATTGACTGCCACAGCTTTCACAGCATTTTCAGATACGGCTACTTCATAAGTTTCATTCTTAGCGGTACCAGTTTGGCCTGTTACCGTTGCTAAGTTGTTATCGCCAGTCAATGTTTTAGCCACTACTTTTTCCGTAGAGCTTGCTGCAGATTGTGCATTAGCAATAGCCGTCTCCATTTGACCTTTACTTACAGCAGAATCGGCAGCTGTACCGTCGGCAATTCCTTTAATTTCTTTACCGCCAGCATTAATACCATTTGTTTTATCGATGGTAATACCACCAAGTGTTACTTTATCGAAAGATACATTTTTCGCAGTACCAATAGTAATGTTGCGACCTGTATTCGTAACATCTACATTATCGCCATTAATGAAGTTTACAGTTTCCCCACCTGCTACAGCAGTATTATTGCTACCATTAGTAGACACATTCCATGTAGCCGCAGTTTTAGCAAGATCTTTGATATGTGTATCACCAGCTGTAGACAAATTAGATAAATCCTTATTAGCTGCATTAGCCGCTTGTGTAACAGCATCTTTTAGTTTTTGTGTGGATGCTACAGATACATTCGTACCACTAGCTGATGTACTAATTAAAGCATCGCTACCACTTTCACCATTAATATAGAACTTAATACCAGTCGATGAGTTTAAAGCTTGACCTGTAGTAGAACCAGATTGAGCTGCTAATGTAATAGTATTTTTACCTAATTCACTAGTGGAATCAGCGACAGCCTTAACCGCTGCATCCATTTGGCTTTTATTAACCGCATCAGTACCAGCTATACCTTGGCTTACGCCAGATATAACTTTATTTCCAGCATTAATACCTGTAGATGTTACAGATGGACCACCTGAAATTGTTAATCCATTAGTATTCAAAGTACTATTTCCAGTTTTGATACTTTTACCAGAAACCTCACCAGTTGTACCATTTAAAACAATCTGATTCGTACCAGAACCTACTGTTACAGCATCAGCTGTAAGCTGACTAGTTGTCCCAACAGTGATCGTTGTACCAGTTTGTGTCAATGCAATATTGTTACCATTTTGCAAAGTAACCTTAGCACCGCCAGCAACCTTTTGAGCTGCCCCGGTATTAACCGCTAAATTCCATGCAGAACCTTCTTTAGCTTTATTAATAGCAGTTGCTACATTTTGAGCCGTTGCCAATCCATCAGCACCAGATAGAGATGCCGTTCCTGCCGCATCACTTTGAATTGTACCTTTTGTAGTATTAATATTAACCGTATCGCCAACCATAGACGTAGTAATATAAGAGCCACTAGATCCCTTAACATTAAAAGCTACATTACTATTATTTAATGATTGACTAGAACGCGTACCGCTATCCGCACCTAACGAAATAGTACGTTTTACAGCTGTTTCAGAATCAGTAATAGATTTTTTAGTAGCTGCATTTAAATCATAACTAATCTGTCCATTGGTCCCTACTGTAGCTACTGTGGATGTGCCATTAGTAAAATTAAGTCCGTCGGATAATTTAACACTATTAGCTGTACTGCCATTAGCTTTATAAGTAATTTTTTGATCCGCATTTGCTTGATTAATGGCTTCTGCTACATTTTTAGCATCAGCCATACCAGCATTTGCACTTGCAGTCCCATTTGAAACAGTAATATCTTTTTTAACACCCTTAACAGTTATACCTTGGTTCGCTGCAGTTGTTGTTACATATGTTGTATCACCTGTAACAGCTAGCTTACTATTTGCTAAATTAACATCACCACTGGAACTGTTATCTCCAGTAAAAGCTAAATTAACACTCTTAAGTTGAGCTACGTTAACAGCATCTGTATCCTTTGTACCAGCTGCAAGACCTGTCATTTGACGTGTATTAGTACCATCGCCAATAGATACAGCCCCCCAGCTACTTGTCAACGCGTTTCCAGCTAACCCAGTATATTTATTTGTACGGTTTGCATTAGCATTATATCCAGATACTCCCGAAGCCGTATCGGCTTTAGAATATGTACCTAATGCGACACCTCTTGCTACAGTAGCTTCTGAACCGCCACCAATGGCTATTGCATACTCTTGATTCGCAACAGAACTCATACCAATAGCAGTAGCAAATGTAGCTGAAGCAGTACTTTGTGGACCTAATGCATTAGCAGAAGCACCAGTCGCTTGAGCACCACGACCAAGAGCTACGGAGTTTATATTATTTGCCACGGAATCCTGACCAACAGCAATTGAATCACTATTACTTGCCTTTGCACTTTTACCTAATGCAAGAGAATCTGAGCCAGTTGCTTGAGATGATGTACCAATGGACACCCCATCACCACCACTTGCAACAGTATCTTTACCTATTGCTACAGAAGTATCGCCACTAGATGCAGCTGATTCACCTAAGGCTACAGAACTAACCCCACTAGATGCAGCTTTAAAACCTCCAGCATAGGAGTTAGCCCCTGTAGCTTTAGCACTAGCACCAATAGCTACTGATATTTGACCGGACGCAGCTGCCAGTTCACCTAACGCCATACCATGAATGGCCGAAACATTAGCCTGATAGCCCACCGCAATTCCATAGTCTTGGCTTGAAGTTGCTTCACGCCCTACTGACACATTATATGAACCCTTAGCCCAAGCTCTAGTACCTAGTGCAAGTGCTGAATTTCCTTCTGCATAAGAACCAGTACCTACCGCAACAGATGGGTTAACGACAGATCCAACCGTAGTACCTTTTGATTGGCTACCATAACCAATCGCTACTGACGCTTGTGTACCCGTACCACTCTCATTAATAGCTTGTACATTTGTAATACTAACTGTTTGCATCGCTAAAGCAGCAAAAACACTAGCTACAATAATTTTCTTTTTCCCTGTTGTATTTTTAGCAATTTCTGATACAACTACATAACATTGTTTACTTTTAGACCAAACAACCTTAAAGATCTTATTCATCTGGTACTCCTTTAAAAACTAATCATGCTCAGACAAACAGTGTATTCCCTCTGTTTTTTATAAATCGCATAGTTATAAGTCTTACATTAAACATTCATTATTTTATATGAGCCAACTTCATAATTCTATCATGTTAACCTCTGTATTCTCAACTATATTTTTATGATTATAAAAATTTTTGTACAATAACCATTTTCTTGCATCCACACAAAACAACTATTTTATTATTATTTTATTATTTTTAATGCACAATACATTCATATTATGTGTATTTTTATTCAATCCATCGCAAAGGTAAAAATTATTATTATTTTATACTTGCATTATATTCTCATTTATTAGTTCATTTAATTTTTAAACTTTATCTTTTATTAATTTTTACTAACTAATACGATATACTTTTTATGCCTAAGAGATTTTAATTTCATTTTTCTTAAATCTATGTATAAAAAAAGAGACGCTTTATATTAAACAAATCGTCTCTTTGGTATATCAAGTAAATAATAATACAAACTCAACGTAATATATTTATCTACTTATTGATTATAAAATATGATTTATTACTCAAATATAAAAAGCATCATACAATAAATTTTACAATTTTATTATTACGATTTTTCATATCAGCTACAGCAGACTCCAATCTTGTCATAAATATTTGTACATCCTCCTATATAAAATACATATATAGCTAGGTATGAAAAAACGGGTATCGATACTATGATCGATACCCGTATTAAGTATTAGCGTGCTTCCTACGCAGGCATGATCCCGATCAGGTATAAAGGTCAGGTGCTCGCAGCCCTTTCTCAGCCTATATAATAGGCTCCCTTGCATACTCACTATATAATTATGCTTTCAATATTATTACTTTATTCAGATTTGTCAAATGATTATTCTGACACATTTGCCTCTACGCTTTTATTTTTCAGTCTCATCTTGCTCTTTACTATCAGTAGAATCTACTTTTTCAGTAATAACGATATGACCATCTTTTACATCAGCAAGTAAGTGTTTTACATCGATGTTGTCTAAGTAGAAGTCTGTTACACTATCGCGGATTTCAGTTTCTACAACGCGACGTAATGGACGAGCGCCCATAGCTTTGTCATAACCTTGTTCCATCAATAAGTCCTTAGCTTCTTCAGTTACATCTAAAGTAATACCTTTTTTAGCTAATGTTTTGTTTACTTGAGCCAACATTAAGTCTACGATTTTTTTCAAATCATCTTTGCTTAAGTGATTGAATTCAATTACAGCGTTGAAGCGGTTCAAGAATTCTGGGCGGAAGTATGGTGCAATGCGTTCCATGATGTCAGTTTTGTTTTCATCTTGATCATCAGCACCAAAACCAAAGCCTGCATTAGATGTAGCAATGATAACTGTGTTTTTGAAGTTTACTGTATTACCTTGACCATCTGTTAAGCGACCGTCATCCAATACTTGTAAAAGCAATGTAATAACTTGAGGATCTGCTTTTTCGATTTCATCGAAAAGAACGATAGAATATGGATTACGACGAACGCGTTCAGTCAATGTATTAGAGTTATCTTCATAACCTACATAACCTGCTGTAGCACCAATCAATTTGGATACAGCTGTGCGATCGCTGTATTCGGACATATCAAGACGGATGATAGCGTCTTTATTACCGAACATGTCGATAGCCAATTGTTTAGCTAATTCAGTTTTACCTACACCAGTAGGACCTACGAACAAGAAGCTACCAATTGGACGGTTGCCTTCGTCAAAGCCAGCACGGTTACGACGGATAGCTCGAGATACAGCCTCAACAGCTTTATCTTGACCGATTACATGCGCTTCCAAGCGAGATTTCATGTCTTTCAAGCGTTCAATATCAGACGCGCCCATTTGAGATACAGGAATACCTGTCATTCTTTCAACAGCTTCTGCTACGTCATTCACTTGAGCTACTACTTTTTGGTTTTCTGTATGGTTATCAAGCTCTGCTTGTAATTTTTGAATACGCATTTTTTCGTTAATAGCGGATTCATAATCTTCTTTTTGAGCATATTCCTCTTGTTTAGCTTTTGCATCCGCAATATCTGCTTCTAATGTTTTAATATCAGTTACAGGATGTTGAGATGCCAAGTGAGCTGCCGTTACGTCGATCAAGTCGATTGCTTTATCTGGCAAGCTACGTTGAGGAATGTATTGTACGGAATAATCTACCGCTGCTTTCAACACAGCATCAGGTAATTCAATATTATGATGTGCTTCGTACAATGGACGAATACCTTGCAAGATTTTGAAAGTATCCTCTGCAGATGGTGCGTTTACTTTTACTTCGTTGAAACGACGAGCCAATGCAGCGTTTTTCATGATTGTATTGCGGTATTCATCTTGTGTTGTAGCACCGATTACGGATAATTCACCACGAGAAAGAGCAGGTTTCAAGATATCTGCCAAACCTTTAGAACCTTGACCATCACCAGTGGAACCAGCACCTAAAATTTGGTGAATTTCATCGAAGAACAAGATAATATTGCCAGCGGCTTTTACCTCTTTAATAAGGTTTTGAATATTTTCTTCGAAAGAACCACGGTATTGAGTACCTGCTTCTAAGCCGGAAATATCGATAGAGATGATTTCTTTATTTCTAATAGCAGCTGGTACATCGCCATTTACAATAGCTTGTGCCAAGCCTTCTACTACAGCAGTTTTACCTACACCAGCATCACCTACGAGTACTGGATTGTTTTTAGTACGACGTGCTAAGATTTCTGCTGTTTCTTGAATTTCTTTATTACGACCAATTACAGGATCGAGTTTACCGTCACGAGCTTGGTCAGTCAAGTTAGTACCTAAACGAGCAAGGATACCATCTTGTTTAATTTTACCTTGTTGTGCAGCTTGAGCAGCTTGCATTTCTTCATTAGAAGGCAAACGACCAGTTTGACGATAATAAGCGAATTCTTCTGGAGTTACTTCACGACCATTAATTTTATAACTGCGTCGCTCTGTGGAATAACCACCCATATTACCCATCAATTGATTAAACAAATCATTCATGCTGCTAAATTCATTACCAAAGTTGTTAAAGTTGTTGTTCATATATATAACCCCCTCATACATCATAGAGTTTAACTATTTGACTAATACTATTTTTACTGGGTTTCTTAACCCTGTGACATAATAATAACCCTATAAAGTCAAAAAGTCAATAGGTCAAAAAAGAAAATTTTGACTATTTTTTTGACTTTTTATTTGACCAATTAGATTTATATGGCAAGAATATAGATAAATGCAGGGTTTGTGAGAGATAATTAAATTTGAACTTTTAAAACATTTACTATAAATTAGATTGTTTATATTGGTTTATTCCCTATATAATAGATATAAAAGTCAAATATATAGTAAATATAAAAGTCAAAAATACAGTAAAGGAATTTAATTTATGATGTCAAAAGATCAGAAAATTACCGATCACAAAACAAACCACAAACCCTCTATCATAACTAGTGATACTAATAAAGAGCTAAAAAAGCAGATAAAAGATATCTCGCAACAAGTATTAAAGCGTAATTATGATCTATATAAAGCATTGGAGAATAAATGAGTACACCTACTATTCAACTCACTGTACAAGATATCTACGAACTGCATAGAGAATTAGAAGATGCATTTGTCCTCTCTTCAGGAGTGCGAGATAAGAATCTTTTAGCGTCAGCTGTAAATACCCCATTTCAGACATTTATGGGGAAGGACTTATATCCATCTATCTATGATAAAGCAGCACAATTATGTTATGGTATCGCCAATAATCATCCCTTTACAGACGGTAATAAACGAACTGCACTCCACAGTATGTATGTGTATTTAATCATTAATGGATATGATATTATCGCTACACAACAAGAAGTTGAAAACCTAATTATCAATGTGGCCGCAGGAAATATGACAAATGTAGAACTAGCACAATGGTTGCGTAGGAATACTATAGAAATAAATATAAATTAGCAATCTACAAACTACATACAGAGTTTTAAAAATTAGTACATGGCTTAAAGATTTCTAAAGGGATGACATAATATAAATTACACCCCAAAAATTAGACATAATTTTTGGGGTGTAATTTAATTTAAAATTCTTTTTGTTAAAGTTACCAAAGCAACTATCAAAAACCATCATATATATTCATATTATTATAAATTAAGAATTATTTTACCTCAACAGCCATAGTAGGTACAATTTTAATTTCTAATTCATTATGGTTCTTTTCTAAAACTTCTTTAAATGAATATAAGATCTTATCATTTGTTAAAGATCCAATTATTAATAATAATTGATAAGCAAATACAGTAAATGGGTACAATTCAATCTTTAGTGTTTGTTCTTTTTCCCCTATATTTTTCACTTGAAGCGTATGCTGATTAGACATACATAAATTAACCGTGTCATCCGCCAATATTTGAATTGACATAGTTAATCCTTGAGGTATCTTCAACAAACCATAATCCTCCAGCAACAATAAATCTTCATATTTAATATCATTATGCTTTAAAAAATCTTCATCCCTAGGAATAAAACAATTATTTTGTATTAATATGCTTTTATTCAATAATTCTTCCAGTAAACGTGCTTCTTTTGATGACATATTTTTTAATAGCTCTATAGTCTTATATGATATAGATTTAGGCGCATTAATTTCACTAGCTAATAGCTTAGCCCAAATCTCTTGCATCTCTTCATTACTAACAGTACCGACTGCATCATAAAATTTAATAAACCAATCAAAATCAAATTTATGAATAGTATCATCTGTAGGTTTATCTTGGATATATTTATCAGCTATTACTGCAATCCCCTCAAAATTTGATGCTTTATAAAACTCGGTATATGTAATTAACTTATTATCTAGCAACGTTTGTGCTATTTCACCAAGCTTAGCAATTTTTAGTTTTTCAAACTCAACAGCTTCTGTATTTTTCCTACAAAAAATAGTAGCAAAAATTCCTTTCGCTAATACCGTTACAATTGGGGTAGCAGGTGAAAGTGCCTGAACAATCGGAATCATACTATTTATATCCATATTGAATACTCCTATAAACCTATCAAAAGCGGATAGCTCATTACGAGCTATCCGCTTATTTCTTTGGTGATCCAGGAGGGATTCGAACCCCCGACCCACGGCTTAGAAGGCCGTTGCTCTATCCAACTGAGCTACTGAACCATGTGGATTACCTATATATGTAATTATCTATTATAGTATAAATTATGTAGTATATATCGTCAATATTACGTTTTACCCTAAAAAAGGCAAAAAAAAATGGAGCGGGTGAAGGGAATCGAACCCTCGCGACCAGCTTGGAAGGCTGGGGCTCTACCATTGAGCTACACCCGCAAATAAAAAATGGTCGGAGCAGCAGGATTCGAACCTGCGACCCCCTGGTCCCAAGCCAGGTGCGCTACCAAACTGCGCTATGCCCCGTCATTAATTACTTTGCTATTATAGCAAACCCGGTAGTTGATGTCAACCACTACTCTTGCTGAGTTTTCTACTCTTTCGAGTATCGCTCTGCAACGAAAATAATTATATCATTGATACAAAATAGTGACAAGTACTTTTTTACAACTTCATTAATTTTTTAAATTTTATTCATCTATATGCAAAACATGCACCCCTTTCGAGGTGCATGTCATATTGTTCTATAGTTATTTTATGGTTATGCCAATGCTTTTACAGCAAATAGATTAACCTTCATAGCTACCGTCTTCTACTACGCCAGGGTTTTTAGCGATACCTTGTTTTACAGCAACTTCAGCAACTGCTTTAGCAACCGCTGGAGCTACGCGAGGATCGAATACGGATGGCATTACGTTTTCTTCGTTCAATTCGCTATCAGGAATCAAGTTAGCCAATGCATCAGCTGCAGCTAATTTCATTTCATCAGTGATTTGAGCTGCACGTACGTCGATAGCACCGCGGAATACGCCAGGGAATACTGCTACGTTGTTGATTTGGTTAGGAGCGTCAGAACGACCTGTACCAGCAACGCGGATACCAGCAGCTTTCATATCTGCATATGTAGCTTCTGGGTTAGGGTTAGCCATTGCGAATACGATTGCATCGTCAGCCAAGTTTTCCAAGATTTCTTTAGTGAAAGCACCTGCTGCAGATACACCAAGAAGAATGTCAGCGCCTTTAGCATTTTCAGCCAAGTCACCATGTTTTTCTTCAAGTTTAAGCAAGTCGATTAATTCAGATTGCAAGGAGTCAAGGCGTTTGTAATCTTTGTGCAATACGCCAGAGGATACTAACAATGTAATATCACGAGCGCCTGCAAGGTATAACAAGCGAGCAATGTTTGCACCAGCTGCACCAGCACCGTTTACGATGATTTTAGCAGTCGCTAAATCTTTTTTAACTAAACGAAGAGCGCCTTTTACACCAGCTAAACATGCGATTGCAGTACCGTGTTGGTCATCATGGAATACAGGGATTTCCAATTCTTCTTTCAAACGATTTTCGATATCGTAGCATTTAGGAGAAGAAATGTCTTCCAAATTAATACCAGCAAAGTTTTTTTGCAACAATTTTACAGTGTTGATCAAAGTATCAGCATCTTTAGTATCTACAACCAATGGAATGCAGTCTACATCGCCGAATTTTTTGAACAATAAGGATTTACCTTCCATTACAGGCAATGCTGCTGCAGCACCGATATCGCCAAGGCCAAGTACACGAGTACCGTCGGAAACTACGGCAACCATGTTGGAACGGCATGTTAATTCGAAGGATTCAGCTTCATTATCTTTAATACGCAAGCATGGCTCTGCTACACCTGGGGTATACGCTACAGACAAGTCATGTGCGTCTTTCAATTCATATTTAGTCCCTACATTGAGGAAACCTTTCAATTCACGTTTTTTCTGTACTGCTAATTCACGTACGTCCATAATAATTCTCCTTTGTGGAAACAATCGGACTCTTTAGAGTCGGTAATTAATACCATAAACTAATTGTATTATACAAAATCATAAATAACAACACAAGTTTTTTCGATATAATTATCGATTTTTTTAGATTTAAATAGTATTAATTTCTGTTATTAAAAACCGTGATAAGCAAACAAAAAGTAGATAAGCCAACTAAGTCTTATCTACTTACGTATTATATTCGTATTTTGCTATATATAGATTTTGAAAATATTTCAAATGTAATATTAAGCTTTCACAGATGGCAAATTACGACCATAGAATATTTCCATCATTTCTTGTTTTAATTGCTGTTTAATTTGCTTAATTTCACGTTCGCTCAATTCAGCCTCAGTAATACCGAAGAGATAGTTATCCAAATCAAACTCTTTTAACATCATTTTTGTGTGGAAAATATTTTCTTGGTATACGTTTACATCGATCATGTTGTACATGTTACGAGTTTTTGCGTTGATGTAGTTTTGGATGGAGTTGATGCGATGATCAATATAGATTTTCTTACCAGATACATCACGAGTAAAGCCACGTACATGGTAGTCCAATGTAAGGATATCGGAATCAAAGCTTTGAATCAAATAGTTAAGTGCTTTAAGGGGAGAAATCTGACCGCATGTAGACACTTCAATGTCGGCACGGAACGTACTAATCCCTTTGTGAGGATGGCTTTCAGGGTAAGTATGTACAGTAAGGTGAGATTTATCAAGATGCATAACTACATCTTCTTTTTCAATTTCCTCTTCAGAAATCAAAATCGTAACAGACGCACCTTGAGGGTCGTAGTCTTGTTTCGCTACGTTAAGGATGTTAGCCCCGATAATACGGCTTACTTCCGTCAAAATAGCTGTTAAACGATCTGCATTGTATACTTCATCAATGTACTGAATATATTGTTTTTTCTCTTCTTCCGTACGAGTATAACAAATATCATAAATATTAAAACTCAACGTCTTTGTGAGATTATTAAAACCATATAATTTCATTTTAGGCTTTGCTTTAACTGGTGTATCCATGATATGTCATAACCCTTTCCATGCATAGACTTACTATTTTTCTGAAAGCTTTTCAAACTGTATCAGAATAAGCTTTCACCATATAACTAAACAATTTCTTGTTTATACACAAACTCTACATCAAACTGACCATTATCGTAGGTAACGATAGCAAAGGTACCACCAGAGCGGTCTCGAGGCAAGGAAATACTACCAGGATTGACGAACACCGCATCACCAGAACGAACCTCACCATGATGATGGCTGTGACCAGCCACGATGAGACGCGCCCCCATTGAGGTGCCTAAATGAGTCAGTTCTTGTATTCGATTATAATATGATACCTTATCTCCATGACACATGTAAATATATGTATCCTCTAGGGGGATCAACTGTTCTCGCGGTTCAAGAGGCTGTACACGGTCATTATTGCCGCGCACTGCATACACAGGAATATCAGTATGTTCCTGCATATAGCGTGCATCATCGCCATAATCACCAGCATGAAGCCACATATCAATTTCTTGGTCTGCTGTAGCCTCCAAGACAAGATCTATATCATCTAGATACCCATGGGTATCACTTAAAATACCAATTCGTTTCATTTTATAAGTTCTCTAATACTATTATATTACATATTATATGAACTATATCATATAGTTCAAAAATATCAAAGTTTACTAATTAATTCACGTAATGCACGACCACGGTGACTTATGGTTTCCTTCTCTTCGATGGTAAGCTCTGCCATTGTTTTCTCGAACTGAGGCACATGGAAATACGGATCATAGCCAAAGCCATTACTACCTTTTGGCTCGTCTTGAACGAGTCCATCACAATAACCTTCAGCGGTTACTTCACGACCATCAGGATATACGAGTGCTAAGGCACATACATAATGAGCTGTACGATCAGCTTTTCCTTGTAACTCTTGAATTAGCTTTTCGTTGTTAGCATTATCATCACCATGATGACCTGCATAACGAGCAGAATAGACACCTGGAGCACCATCAAGAGCATCTACAGTAATGCCAGAATCGTCTGCAAGGCATGGACGATTGGTAGCTTTTGCGTAGTAGCGAGCCTTTAAAAGCGCATTCTCCATAAAGGTTGTACCTGTTTCCTCAGGTTCCTCTATGGTAATGACCTCTTTTACAGGTATACAATCGATAGATAAATGGGAAAAAGCCTCAGAAAATTCACGAATTTTCCCTTTATTGCCTGTAGCTAATACGATTTGTTCCACCTTACACCTCCGGAGCTGTAGGATATACCTTACCTACTTTATCTGCTGTCGGGCCAAGTACTTCATGCTGTTTAGCCATGAGCTCATCTGTAGCGGCCTCCGCTAAGTCGAGTAATGCATTGAGTTCATCACGGTTAAAGGTACCATGTTCACCTGTACCTTGTACTTCAACCATATTGCCAGAGCCTGTGCGCACCACGTTCATGTCAACGATAGCTGCACTATCCTCTTCATAGCAAAGATCCGTAATAGGCCCTTCTGGACCAATACCTACGGAAATAGCTGCACAGAAGTCAGTAATCGGGAATTTGCCTGCGCCACCAAAGGTGAAGTCCACCGCATCAACGAGGGCTACAAAGGCACCTGTAATCGATGCTGTACGCGTGCCGCCATCGGCTTGAATTACATCGCAGTCGATCGTAATAGAACGTTCACCAAGTGCTTCAAGGTCTACAACAGCCCGTAATGCTCGACCGATAAGACGTTGAATTTCTACAGTGCGGCCCGTTTGTTTACCCTTTGCAGCCTCACGGCTTACGCGAGTTTGCGTAGAACGTGGCAACAAGGAGTATTCTGCTGTTACCCAGCCTCGTCCGGAACCTTTGAGCCAGCGCGGCACAGAATCCTCAACAGTGGCAGTACAGATAACCTTAGTCTTGCCGCACTCAATGAGTACAGAACCTTCTGCATACTCTGTAAAATTCCGTGTTATTTTAATAGGTCGCAATTGACCTGCTGTTCTATTATCGCTGCGCATAGGAACCTCACCATTCTAAAACTAAACATTAGAACGCCCCTTACATAAAGGGGCGTTATTTCTTCTATTATATCACAATTTTTCTATTTTTTAGCACTATAAAGCATATTGTAATGTAATACCATAGTACCGTAACGTCGCTCATGTGTTAACACGATTAATACTAGCGCTATAGTTCATATTGTCCCTTACCAAGAGGATCTACCACAACATAACGACTAGCCCCGCCCTCTGCTTTAGCTCTTTTAGCCTCTACAATCGCATCTTGCTGTGTTTCATCGTCTGCTTGCCAAGGGATGAACATAGCATATACACTTTGTGGCCCATAAGGTCCATATTGGCCCCGTGAAAGCACGCTATGCCAGCCTACCTTATCTTCGTACATGCGCACCTTTTCAAGGCGCTCCTCTTGTACGCCCGTTTCATCATAATACACGTTATAGTGATTAGACCAAACATCTCCCCCACCTAGGCGCTCATCTTCGGCCATCTTATGGCGATTAGCCCATTGCACCTTCCATTTAGCAATAAGGTCATCTATATAGGTAGTTACATTTTGACTTTGCTTATATTTAACAGGATCAAAGGCAGGTTCTACGACCTTGCTGTAATCAAGACCTGCCATAGATAAAATAATCCCTGTATTTACATAAGGTAACGCTTCCTGTACAGAGTAACCACCTTCTAAGACAGCTATATCTGCTTGCAATAAATCTACAAGCTCCGCATAGCCTTTTGCGGTAACCTGCATATTCGCCAAAGGATCGCTAAAGTGATTATCTTGTCCCGCTGAATTGATGACGATATCCGGATTAAATTCCTCTAATATAGGTAATACTAATTCGCGCATAACCTTCATCAACCCTTCGTCACCAGTACCTGGTGGCAATGGAATATCTATATTGCCACCGATGGCTTGAGGTCCACCAAACTCATCCATAAAGCCAGTGCCTGGATATAACGTGCGACCATCTTGATGGAAACTAATATATAGAGTATCGGGATCGTGGTAGAACACATCTTGAGACCCATCGCCATGGTGCACATCTGTATCCACCACAGCAACACGCTTTATACCATATTTTTGGCGCATATGTTGAATCATAACAGCTTCAATATTTATGGTACAGAAACCACGAATACCATGTACCATAGCCATCGCATGATGTCCTGGAGGTCTAACAAGGGCAAAGGCACGGTCTACCTCTCCACGCATAACCGCATCAGCAGCCGCAATAGCACCTCCTGTAGATACACGATGGGCTTCCGTTACCCAAGACTCTAAGTCAGGAGCACCTACATGAACACGCTCTATCGTATCCCAATCAGCTACGATAGGATTATATTCTCTAATATTCGGGATATCTAATAAACCTTCCTCTACGATTTGATCTCGTGTATAGAGCAAACGCTCTTGTCGTTCAGGATGCGTTTCTGAAATCTTCCAGTCAAAGGCAGGGAAAAAGACTAGACCTAAACTATGATTTAATGTATTTTTGTCAGTATTTAACTCATTACGTACATTTTTATATGTACTAATAAGTCCATGGCGCTCGCGATAGGATAGTCCCTTATTCCACATAGTGTTTCACCCCCGCTTCTAGTTGTACTTTCACCGTAATTAGACGTTCCATCGATTGCCAACCTTCAACAACAGGGAAATCTTCAATGCTAATAACCTCAACCTCTTGCGTTTTATCTAGGCCCATGCGCAATGCCTCTTCACCGAGAGCCTCTTTTGCGCGCTCTACTACTTGTTCAGCTCGTTTTAAGGTACAGGTTTGCTGCTTAACACCTAACTCAGGAATGACAAGCAAGCGACGTTTTGTATCGACGTGAACGGTAAGTTCAATGGTAGATAATGCTAATGCTGCACCTATAGCATTTGCTACAGCTGCATTTTCTGGAATGGTAACAGGTAAATTCAAATACTCGCCTATACTTGCCCCCAAGCTAGGCGCTGTACCGCCCACTACGACGATTTGAGCAGGCACAAAAATATCGGGATTTACAATATCCGCCACTACATAGACAGGTCGTTTATTTTCTGCCTGTACCACCTCATCGATGCCATGTTGAATTGTTTCTAATGCCTTTTCAATAATAAGCTGTGCTACATCTAGAGGTGACATATTATGAGTAGATTGCTTTTCAGAACTATGGTTCCCCAATGCATCTTCACATTCGCCGTGTTTCCAATTAGCCTGTAACATATTGGCTAACTGTTGTAAGGATTGTGTAGCAAGTTCAACATTACCATATCTTGCGTGTCCTAATACGATGAGAGCATCTCCTAAGGTAGGTTCAGGGCCACCTAAAGCCGCTGATGGACCTACACGTTCAGGTCCTACCGTGATTTCACCATCTACTATGCGAACTACCGACTCACCGCCGATACCGACGGAGGTAACTGCAAAGGATCGCACTGCACTTGGATATTCACGAATGGATACGCCATTCTTCGTCATCAATGGTTTCCCCTGTTTCCAAAGGGAAATATCTGTTGTAGTTCCTCCAATATCTAGCGCCACTGTATGCGTATTACCTATAGCACCGAGAGCAGATAAACCAAGCACAGTAGCAGCCGGTCCCGTAAAAGCAGTCTCTACAGGTCGGCTTACCATATGCTCCATAGGAAGAGAGCCCCCATCGGCCTTTAATATATGAAGTGGGGCCTTAATATTTCGTGCACTCAGCGCATCTTCCACGTTTTTCTTAAACACTGTAAATACGGGTGTTACAGCGCTATTAAAGTAAGCACTTATAGTACGGCGAGGAAAGTTCAAGGAACCGCTTAATAAACTGCCATTAGATATGGTATTATACGTTTCTTGTAACGCTTCTGTTATAGATAATTCCTCTTGAGGATTGCGGACACCAAATTTTGCAGATACAGCGGCCAAATCTGTACCACTTCGTTCTTGTACTATACGAGCTATACCACGTACGCCATCGGTAGAGGTACGCTCTACAACGATACCTCTGTGGTCTGTGTAGCCTTGAAGATATATAGGGCTCACAGGAAATATGTCGTCTACATTACGACCAGGCCCTGTTACCACATACAGATCTACAACCTGCTCCTTTTTTTCTACGATGGTATTTGTCACAACTGTAGTAGATAAGGTTACTTGTTCAATATTCGATGTATCACAATTATCTAGGACTGCATCTAAGGCCTCACCTATGCCCTGCATTAGATTGTCCTTTGTAGTCCGTCTTTTAGCAGTTGACACTACGCGATGACCGTCGATAATAACGGCATCGGTAAAAGTACCACCTACGTCTAAACCTAATAACATACAACCTCCTAATTACAATATAAAAAGGCTGTACCCATCTCTATGTGATGAGTACAGCCTTCTGTTATTTACCAGATACAGATGCGTAATTTTTGATGATAACAATTGGAGTCATTTGGCTATCATTACCAAATGGATTGTCGATCAACAATTGTGCAATTTTCTTAGCATCAATGCCACGGCTTGTACCTAAGATAGCGGACCGTTTTAAGTCATTAACGTCAGCTACTACAGCGCCATAGCAACCCGTGCGAGATACGATTTTCTCTGCTACTTTATCAGGGTTTTTAGGGCCATGTACGATATGTTTATCGAATGGAGGCATAGTGCCTGTTACATCGTCAGCCAAAGATGCTGCACGAGCAATAGCATAGAACACGCCTGGTTTACGGAAAATCTTAGCAATAGCACCTAAAATAAATGCGCCTAACACCTTCCATTTACCATCTACATCCATAGCCGCTTGCATACCATAAATGGATGCCATGGAGCCATCTGGATGGATAAAACGATTAATTAAACGAGCTTGCCAGCATACGTCTAGTTCTTCTGGACGAGTGAAATTACCTTGTGTAATAGCCACTACAGATTCAGCTACACATACGATATCTTCTGGTCCAATATTATGACCACCATATTCAACGATAGCATCTACGATGTCATCATTATCTGTAAGAATACGTGTTGGTACACATACTAACTCTAATTCTGCCATTGAAATGCCTCCTTATTGGCCTAATGCGGCCTCTACTTCTTCTGGGGTCAAACGAATACGTTGTTTATCAATCTGGTAATCTTCACGACCAACCACTTGGTAGTAAATGTCGATATTCATATAAGGGAAACCCTTAATATCTTCTCGAATATTGCCATTTTTACCTTTTAACGTAACATATACACGGATAGTGCCACCTTTACGTGGTTTGATGATAACAGCTTCAAAATAGCCATCGTGACGTGGGCGATTAATATCCATAGCCCATGCGTCTACTTTCACAGAATCAAATTGTTCCTCAGGCAATAATGGACGTGGGAATAAGTCCATAATCGTACCATTTTGACGACCTTTATTTACGAAAGGAACGTCACAGAACAATGTAATCGATTCAAAGTTTCGATCGGATACTTGGAAATTAGTTGCTCGTTTTGGCAACAAAATAACCTTTTCATCACCTTGTTTCAATGCGAACAAACGGAATAATAAATACAGTACTGCAATAGCCACAATAATGGATACTACTACAGTTAGGATGTTATAAAACCACATAGGGCATCTCCTTTATAGTGTAATATGTTCAATGGTACGACGATTTGTATCGAGGAAGGACGCACTTAATGTGTCGCCAAGGTCAATATCTTTTGTGAAATACAGTTTCACCGTACCAAGGTTTTCTTGAGGGTTATAGAGGTTCTTATGCTCTAAAATACGACAAACAAGATTGCTCGTTTCATAAGCAGGATCTACAAACTGGATACGACCAGCAGTTAATTCCTCTAATAAAGGTTTAACAAATGGGAAATGAGTGCAGCCCAAAACAACTACATCAATCTCACGAGATAGTAAAGGCTCTACATACTCTTCGCACACATCACGAACGAAAAAGTCATCTAAATGACCTTGCTCAATGAGACCTGCCAGTTCAGGACAAGGTTGTTCCCACACCAGCACTTCAGGATCAACTTCTAACGCGACATGCTTATGAATATGGCTGTTTACAGTAGCCACAGTAGCCATAATACCAATAGTATTACTTTTACTTTCACTAATAGCGGTTTTAACGCCTTGAGAAACCCCAATAACTGGAACGGATACGCGTTCACGTACCTCATCAAGGGCAACAACGGTGAAAGTATTACAAGCAATAACCATCAATTTAACAGGCTGCTTCTCAAGCGCCTCTGCAATACGGCATGCTAAAAACGTAATTTCATCATCACTGCGATTGCCTACAGGATTGTTGGCATTATCACCGATATAGATAAAATCTTCATTTGGAAATTGTTCTTGTAATACCTTTAATACTGATAGTCCGCCTACACCAGAGTCAAATACACCGATAGGCAATTGTTGTACATTATTCATTAGGCATCTCCTCAACAGCTGCTAACATAGGCTGATAAAAAGTATCGTCTAATCGCACAATCTTTCCTGTTGATTTCGACATAAAAGCGTTCTTAGTTTCTCCCGTTGCCAGAAGCGCACCATCACTAGCGCGTTTCATACGATAACGGAAAACCATTTGAGCACGCGTCATTTTAACCAAGTACGTTTCAATGTGAAGTTCATCATCAAAATTCGCTGGTTCTTTATAATTGCAAGATACGTTCATAATAGGAAACACAATATCCTCATTCATCATATCCCACAAGGTTACACCGATTTGACGAAGGAATTCAATACGCGCCATTTCAAACCATCTAAAGTGATTACTATGGTGCGCAATCCCCATCATATCGGTTTCGTAAAATCGTACATTTACTGAAGCAATATGCATAAATCTAGTCCTTTTTAAATAGTATACAATTTTCATTGTATATCTATTACTTTAGGGTGTCAAATAATTAAAGGCAGTTCAATCACTGTGGATCAAACTGCCTTAAATGGTAAAAGTTAGCGACTGCTACCAAATGGGAAGAATTTTTTTGCCTCTTCTTGATGACTCGTTTTAATGTAACGATTCGCAATCTTAAAGGCTATTCCGAGTACCGCCACATCATCTAACCAACCTAATACGGCAATCGTATCTGGTACAACATCAACAGGCAATACGAGATACCCTAAGGCACCTGCAATGACTGCTTTTACATATTTTGGAGTATCTTTATCTCGTAAACAGAGGAATAAGGTTATCGCTTGTTGTACAAAGGCAAGTTTCTTACCATATCGGCCAAGAAAGCCTACAAATCTTGATTCGTTAAAATACTTACCGTATTTAATAATTTTTATGGGATTCATCGTAATAATCCTTCAGCGCTTATTTGCGCAAACCACCAATTTTATCTTTCGCTGTGCTAACAGTGTTTGCAGCCGCATCTTTTGCTGTTTCTACAGCATCGGAAGCTTTAGTTTTTACTGTATCTACTGCTATTTGTGCAGAAGCTTTGGCTACTTCTACGCCACCTTTAGCCAATTCTTTTGCTATGTCAATATTTTCTTTTGCAACATCAATTTTCTCTTTAGCTGCATCAGATACTTTAGCTACCACTTCTGCTGCATTATCATGCAGTTGATATTTTGTTTCGTTATTCCATTTATCGATAGCAGGTGTTACTTTTTCTTCGTAAACTTGTTTCAAAGTTTCTTTAGCAAGACCTGTTTCGTTAGCAATACCTGCCCATACATCGCGTTGACCTTGTGTGAAAGGAATACTAGCGCCTGCATCACGAACGATTTCAGATGCAATCGCTTTACCGCTTTCAAGGAATTCAGCAACCATTGGTTTGTAGCGTTCGATATCAGAAGGCATACCATCTTGAATCCAAATATGAGCAATTTTACCAATAGCATATGTTAAGCCGATCGCTACAGGAACGCGAACTGCTTTCAAAGGAATAAGAAGGGAAATAGCCGCTGTACCTACTGCTGTGCTAAGACCGCCAACTAAACCTACTGCAGCACCAGATTGTAATTCCACATCATAAAGATGAGCAATACGAGTTACCATGTACGTAGCATTGGCGCACAAAGCAACACTGCTGAATTTAGGGGATAAAGCCAATGCTGCTGCACGACCTGCACCCCAGAAAATAAATTGTTCAACTTGATAGTCACGATCTTGAGAACCATCCATAAGTGGCTCAAGTGTTACGCCATTATATTCTGCCATAAGTATTCTCCTTTGTTGTGAACCAACTATAGGTCATATTATTAGTATTATTATACCATTCTATTGCTAGAAGTGAAATGAATTTTTCTAATTATCTATAGATTTAAAAAATAAAATAACTTCCAATATTTTCTATCTTACCAACTAGTGAGACCACCATCGATAGTCCAAGCTGCACCCGTTACAAAGGACGCTTTATTGCTCAATAAAAATACAATTACTTCTCCGATTTCATGCGGCTTGCCAATACGGCCTAATGGATAGTGTTGCCCCATTTCAGCCTTCGCAGTAGCCTTATCTTGATGAGTATTAGCAATCTGTTTATCTACTAAGGATGTATCTACATCACCAGGACATACGCAGTTAACGCGAACACCATGCGGTGCCATCTCAAGGGATAAAGATTTTGTAAAGCTCACTACCGCACCTTTAGATGCACCGTATACGGAACAGGCTACATTACCTTGTAAACCGGCATCACTAGCTACCGTTACGATGCTACCTTTTGCAGAGCGTAAATAAGGAAGCGCCGCTTGGCACAAGAAAACTGTACCTTTTACATTAGTACCAAACATTTCATCAAAAGCGGCCTCTGTTACATCCGCTAACAACTCTTCCTCATAGTAGCCAGCCGCTGTTACGAGAGCAGATACACCGCCAAATACATCAACTGTTTCTTTTACAATGCGCTGACAATCTTCAAGTTTAGATACATCACCTTGAATGTACTGTACCTTTGAAGAATAGCGGCGCAACTTAGTCTTAGCTTTTTGACCAGTTTTTTCGTTTCGGCCATTGATGACTACGCACCAACCTTCTTTCAGTAAAAGCTTGGCCGTAGCAAAGCCAATACCCGATGTACCACCACTGATCAATGCCACTTGTACATCACTTTTATGAGGCATACTTTGTCCTCCTATAACGTTGAAACATAGTCATACACTAATTTCAACAACATTACCGTCGTCACCGACAAGAATACTACACGCACTAAAGACGAGCCCTTAGCAATAGCTAAATGAGAGCCTAAATAGGCGCCTATGATTTGTCCCGCCCCTGTGGCAAGACCATATTTAATATTGACATGCCCTAAATATAAGAATACCAATAAAGACGCTACATTACTAGTAAAGTTTAATACTTTCGCATTAGCTGATGCATGTAAAAAATCAAAACCTGTAAAGATAAAGCCCATTATCAAAAATGTTCCTGTACCAGGACCAATGAAACCATCATAGGCACCAATACCAAGAGCAAAGGCCATACAAATATATAGAGCTTTACCCACTACTGCAGAAGTGCGGTTCACCTCTCCCCAATCCTTTTTGAATACCACAAAAAGGGTTACACAAACGAGCAAGATGATAATAATGGGCTTTACATATAATGGCGGTAACGATACAACCGCTAAGGTACCAATCATAGAGCCAATAAAGGTAAAGGGCAATAGTTTACGAACTAAAGAAAAATCAACCATGTGATTTCTCAAGAACGTAATCGATGCACTACCAGCGCCAAAAATACTGGATAATTTATTACTGCCCAAGGCCATACTAGGCGGAAGATTTGTTAATAACATAGCTGGTACAGAAATGAGTCCACCGCCGCCCACAATGGAGTCAACAAATCCTGCGAAAGCCCCCGCTACGGCGAGCAAAATAAGTATAAGGATATCAAATGGTAAACCTGTTACCTCAATGAGCCACTCCATATAAACCTCCTACAGATAGCACATCAACGGTCGCCAAAGGGCCACCGTTGTCATGCTAGTTTATATTATTTTGCACCTAGACGATCTAGTGCTAATGTATAGCCATCAGCACCATAGACTAGACATCGCTTTACACGGCTAATCGTTGCCGTACTCGCACCTGTTTCTTCTACGATTTTTTCATAGCTATCCCCTGCACGCAACATTTTTGCTACTTGCAAGCGTTGAGATAAAGCTTTTAATTCATTAATCGTACAAATATCTTCGAAAAATGCATAGCATTCCTCTGTATTTTCAAGTGTTAAAATAGCGGTGAATAACTCATCGTTTTGTTGACTTCTCAATTTTTCATTGATGCTCATAGGATCCTCCTACTTCTTATTCATCGCTTTAGACCAAGCATCACCAATCATTTGTACAACTTGTACCAAAATAATCAAGATGATGATGGTAGCAATCATAATGTCTGCTTGGAAACGTTGATAACCATATCGGATAGCAATGTCACCGAGACCACCGCCGCCAATAGCACCAGCCATTGCAGAGTAACCGATAAGGTTAACGATAAGAACCGTTACATTGTCAATAATCGTAGGCAATGCTTCTGGTAATAATACTTTCCAAATGATTTGGAGCGGGCTTGCACCCATGGATTGAGCCGCCTCAATAACACCAAAGTTGATATCTTTAATAGATGTTTCTACAAGGCGAGCTAAGAATGGAATGGCTGCAATTGTCAAAGGCACACAAGCTGCAGTAGTACCGATAGATGTACCTACTACCATACGTGTAAAGGGAATGATAGCAACCATCAAAATAATGAAAGGTACTGAACGCGTCGCATTTACGATGGCGCCCAACACTTTGTTAAGAGCTACATTTTCTAAGATGTGACCTTTAGACGTTACCACCAAAACGACACCGAGAGGGATACCAAGCAACATTGCCATTACCGTAGAGATGATGGTCATTTGCAATGTATCAAGGGTACCAGTTATGAGTAGATTAATGATTTGCTCTGACATAACCGATCACCTCGCTTTCAATTGGTAATGTTTTGATGTAGTCTAAGCCCTCTTGCGCATTTTCAGGATCGCCATTTAAGATGACGATAAGGCGACCAACGCATGTATTTTGGATATAGTCGATGCCACCAAAGAGGATACTTACATCGAGGTTAAAGCGTCGTACGAGACCTGCCACTACAGGTTCATCTGTAGATTGGCCTGTGAATTTAAGGCGTACTAATGGAGCTGTACCTGCAATCCATTGGTCATGCAATTCTAAATGTTCTAACGCTTCTGGTGGTAAGTTGTCACTCACAACAGAGCTAATGAATTCTTTTGTTGTATTTTCACGAGGATGTGTAAATACCTCAACAGTGCTACCTTCCTCGAGGATTACGCCACCTTCAATAACTGCTACGCGATCACAGATTTCACGGATAACATGCATCTCATGTGTAATGAGGACGATAGTGAGACCCATTTTTTCGTTGATATCTTTTAACAATTTCAAAATGGAATCTGTCGTTTGTGGATCGAGAGCAGATGTAGCTTCATCACAAAGGAGAACCTTTGGATTTGAGGCTAAGGCACGAGCGATACCAACACGTTGTTTTTGACCACCAGACAACTGAGACGGATAATTGTTTATACGGTCGCTAAGGCCTACAATTTCAAGGATTGGCTCGATACGATCTTTAATTTCAGCCTTGCTCATCCCTTGTAATTCTAAAGGGAACGCCACATTGTCATAGACTGTGCGAGAGGACAAAAGATTGAAATGTTGGAAAATCATACCAATATTTTTGCGAGCTTTACGCAATTCAGCTTCTCCAAGTGTAGTTAAGTCTGTACCATTTACGATAACAGAGCCAGATGTAGGTGCTTCGAGCATGTTAATGCATCGAATCAATGTAGATTTACCAGCCCCAGATTGACCGATAATACCAAAGATTTCGCCTTCTTTAACATCGAGACTAATATCTTTCAAGGCTTCCACACGATTAGCGCCTTCATAGACTTTACTAATGTGTTTTAATTCTATCAAAATAAGTTCCTTTCTTAAGGTAAAAGTTTTTACCATTTAATGAAATCAGCTTACCAATTAAGGCAAACCTTCTTCCATCAATTTTTCTAAAGCTTCACGTAGACGAAGTGTCACATGACCTGGTTTACCACCAGATACAGGATTTTTGTCTAGCTTGATAATCGGGATGACACCACCAATTGTATCGGTAAAGAATAGTTCGTCCGCATCATCAACAAAGGCGCGGTCGAATTCTTTTTCGATAAGAGTAATACCTAAAGATGGTGCAACGCGAGTCACAATCATTTGACGAGTAATGCCCTTCAAGATGTGATTATCTGCTGGATGCGTATACAAGATACCATCTTTTACAGCAAACACATTAGAAGTAGCGCCTTCTGTACAAATGCCATCGCGGAATAACATGGCAGTATAAGCAAATTTCTTTTCTGCTTTAGTTTGAGCCAAAATATTTGGAATCAAGTTAGTAGTCTTAACATCTACATGATCCCAACGTTCATCAGGCAATGCAATAGCCTTTACACCTTCACCCAATTTGTTCACTGCATCCATATCTAAATTACGAATGGACATGAGCATTTGTGGTTCTAGTTTAGAACGATCATATGCATGACGACGCGGTGCCACACCACGGGAGATTTGTAAATAAATATACCCCTCTTTGATTTCACTTTGCTCGATTAAGATTTCGTGCAACTCTGTTAAATCATCAGGAGTCATTTTTACAGGAATATCCATTTCACGCATAGAGCGATACAAGCGATCTTGGTGATAAGACAATGCGAAGCAACGGCCTTTTACGACGCGCACAACTTCGTATACAGAGTCACCAAACAAATAGCCACGGTCATCAATGCTGATAACTTTAGCACCTGGTTCAACGAATTCACCATTAAAATATGTTAATTCTTGCATAGGAGCACCTCTTTTTCTATTTCGTTACTCTATCAAGTAGTAATCATGGACTTATTATAACACAATTACTTTCAAATTTTCACACTTTACTTTGTGAAAGATATTATTTAGATATACAAAAATCCGCTAGGATACCATAGTTAAAAACTATATCCTAGCGGATGTATTAGTTTCCTAATATAAATTTACGCAACGGTTTAGGCACATAATTCAACGCTACTGTAGTCAAGTACGACAATCCTAGGGCCATAATATACATAGCAAGGACATTGACCACTGTATAGAGGAGATTATATTTAGCCATCATGCTAGAGATGATCAACAACCAAAATGGATGAACTAAATAGATGCCATAGGACTTATCCCCTATCTCAGACCAAATAGATTCCATAGTTACATTCATAGGCAATGTTTGGAATAAGAACAAGCTAAACATCGTGCCCAGACCAGTGTATAGAACACCCATCGGACTCATTTGATGTACTGTATAAATGGCTTCTAGTACAGTGTAATGCCATACGTCCATAACATAGTAGTAAGACCCAAGCATCAAAAGTACCGAACCTACGGCACTAGCACCTAATAAATACCGATAACGCCACATATAGTCGCACACTGTTTCATATCGTTCAGCACATACGGCACCTAAGAGGAATATCCACACATAGTGGATGACCCAATAGTTGAGTCGCATATCAAAGAGATATTTTAGCACAGGCTGATTGCTGAGGTTTTCCATCACCCAACGGCCGAGCATATACGATGATACATAGTCGATGCCGACTTGGATGACAAATAGTAAGACCATCCAGAATACAGGCCGTTTTAAGATGACTTTCACCATAGTACGCCACAGGGGCATCATCACGTAGAACCACAGCAAGATAACCATAAAATACAGATGATACATAGATGTACCAAAGAGTAAGTTAACCGCCAATGGCCCGGGACGTAGATTGCCTAGGTTATGCGCCGTCAGCCCCGTATAGAGCAAGTAAAATATGGACCACGCAATATATGGAAATAGCACCACCTGAATGCGGCGGTGCATAAATTCCTTATATGAGAATGGTCCCTCTACAGAGGTATGATAGAACAATCCAAATGCAGAGAGGAAGAAAAACGCAGGCACCCCAAAGCGCGATAGAATTTCTAAGACGCTAATGAGTTCCAAATTTACAAAAGGGTTTTGCAATGCGTAGGAGCCTACATGAATGCCGATAACACCGAGCATACAGAGGCCACGCATATAAGTAATTTCCGGTAAAAATGCTTTTTTCATAGCCATTCCCTATTCATTATTGACCAGGTACAACGGCAGGTGTTGGTACAATGCGTGGACCTAGAGATGTAGTAGCTGGTTGTTTAACTACTGGAGCAGCAGATGCTGTTGTTTTAGGAGCTTCAGCTTTTGCTGGTTGTGCAGGTGCAGCTTGGCCATTAGCTTCTGCCGCCGCTTTTGCAGCTGCTTCTGCTTTAGCTTTAGCTTCTGCTTCAGCTTTAATACGCGCTTCTTCTTCGCGTTTCAAGCGCAATTCTTTTTCAAGAGGTACCACTGGTTTGTCATAAACAGTGATATCTGTTTCAAACAGGCGGCCCCATGGGAATGTAGCTTTTACTGTACGAGGATCTACTTTCAAGTATTTTTCAGCGAAATCTTGAATACGTTCACCTAAGTAGCTTTCAAGGCGTTCGTTCAACTCGCCAGAGTAACGAACATTATCTGTACGGATGGAGTCTTGCATACGGTAAATATCTTTACGAATATTCGCTTGGTACGCCCAGTTATCCAAGTATTGTTGAGTCAACATGTCGCGATGACCTTCTGGACTCATAGATTTTAACAACAGGCCTTGCGCAATAGCATAACCTACCGTATTACTTGCTGTATTCCAACCATTGTACGCGCCAATTTTATATAACATGTCGCGTTTGTACATAGCAGATACTAATGTATTATCTGCGCCATTGTTGAAAGCAATATCTGCAATGCTTACATTCACGCCAGAATCAACAGCTTGTTGAATACGATCTACGAAAGCATTTGTAGAGTTAGAAATCATCGGGAAGTTCTCAAAGCTTTCAGACTCACCAGTGCTTGTAGTAAGAGGTGTATTTACCGCCAACAATACAGTTGGCTTACCTTGTGTCACCATAGTGCCACCTACAGCCTCAACGTGTTGTGCAATTGTTTTATCAATGGTTTGGTCTTCGTAACCTGGCAAAGTTTTACCGCCACCACCGAGTGGATAGATTACGGAGAACGTTGGTTTTTCTGTGCTCACATCTGTACGAGAACGAGCCATCAATAAGAGACCAAGTTGGTCAGCACCAGGGAAGCTACCATATTTTTCAACAGGAATATCCTTGGAGTATTTGCTGAGGTAACGACCTTCTAATGCAGATTGGGATAATTGAGATGTATCATCATGGCCCAATGCAAAGTAGTCGAATACGCCACTACGAGTTTCATCGATCAACTCTTTGTTGATTTTCATATTCTTTTGACGGCGATCAAACCAGTCTTGTAAGTACTCAACAGGAACAGAGGCTTGAAGGCTCATCAATTTTTGAGTTTCCTCTTGTGTTAAGGAGCCAGAGTCTAATTTATCTTGCAATGCTGCAATTTGGAAGATAGTTGGACCATATTCAGCATAGTAAGCTGGTTCAGTACCGCCACCACTAGCACGTGGAGAACGCATTACTGTACCAAAGCCATAAATACGTACATTTTTATGACGTGCTTTTAAGCCTTCAATACGTTTTAAACGACTTTCTAAAGTGCTAAGTGGAATGTTATGTTTACGAGAGTCTACAAGACCACCATAAATAAGAGTATCTGTGCTCAATACCATAACATCTGCACGGCCTGCATTTTGTTCAACCCAAGCCATGATTTGGTCAGCTTGACCCTGGTATGTTTTACCAGAAATCAAGTTTTGAGGTGGTGTCAACACAGTCATCCCCGCTTCACGCGCTGTATCAACTGTATATTGCAAGCTTACAGGGCGATCATCTTGAGGGACATATAATACGGTTTCCGCATCAATATTGATGGATGTACCGGTAGCAATAGCTGTTGCCATTAATGCTACTTTCAACCATTTATTCGTCATGAATCAAATCTCCTTCTGTGTACGCGAGTACTCCCGACTCGCAAAATTAACTGTTATATAATACTCTCTTTTTCTGACACTTTTATGAAATGCTCAATAGAATAATTATATCACTTGCACAATAATTCGCAAACATTGAGGAATTATCGCACCTTTGGCAAGCTCCAGTTATATTTAATCGCTAGTAATCGAATCACTAGTACGACGGTAAAAGCTCCGTATACGGCCTCTCCAGCCCAACTAGAAATAACCATTAAATAGTAAACGATACCGCCAATGATACTTGGAAGTGCGTACACATCTTCTTTCAGAACGGACGGAATCCGTTGTGCCAACATGTCGCGGATAATACCGCCCCCAACAGCAGTAATTGTCCCTAGTAATACAATGAAAATCGGCAACTCAGGATAGAGTTTAAATCCAGCAGAGGCGCCTGTAACTGTAAAGGACGCCAAACCTAATGCATCAGCTAACAAATATCCTGCTCGACTGCGAGGCCCCATCGCATGTTTACGATAGCGGCTATTATACATAATAAACACGATGATAGTGACAGAAATAACCACTGTCACATATACAACATTGCGCAATGAGTTAGGCGGAAAATATCCGAGCAGAACATCCCGTACAATACCACCGCCAATGGCCGTAGCCAACGCCAATACAGCCATACCAAAAATATCCATTTTTCGTGCTACCCCAACGAGCGCGCCAGAGATAGCAAAGGCAATAGTGCCAATCATATCAAACATATACCATATAATATCCATTATACCCTCACACAATCTATTCGCATTACTGCGTACACTATGATAGACTTTATGTAAGATATTATACATTAAGAGGTATGAGAATGACAAAAGACATTACACCTATCGAGATAGAAAACATGGATGAGCGCACTCGAGATGAGTATTTCATGGCCTTTGCTATGGAGGAGGCACGCAAGGCTTATAGCCTTGGAGAGATTCCCATTGGCGCCATTCTTGTAAAAGATAATACAATCGTGTCACGTCACCATAATCGTCGTGAATTAGATCATGATGCAACAGCTCATGCAGAGGTCCTCGTAATCCGCGAAGCATGCGATGTTCTCAAGCGCTGGCGGTTGACTGGTTGTACCCTGTATGTTACGATAGAGCCGTGTCCGATGTGCGCTGGAGCCATTATTAACAGTCGTATAGACCGTGTTGTATATGGTGCTAGTGATTACAAAGGAGGCGCCGTAGAATCGCTATTCAATGTGCTCTCTCATCCAGGATTAAATCACGAACCTGAACTGGCATCAGGTGTGCTAGGTGATGAATGTAGCCAAATTATGAAAGACTTCTTTAAGGAGCGCCGTAAAGCACGGAGGAGTACCCAAGAGGCTGAAGGGTCCGCACTCGAAATGCGGTAGGTCGGGCAACCGGCGCGGGGGTTCAAATCCCTCCTCCTCTGCCACATTTTCAAGCGTTGCCCCATGATTGCTTATGCTATCGTAGGGCATTTTTTATTAGAGTTTATCTGCTTTATCGGTGTTCCTAGATATCGTATGACAACGTCATAATTTACAAGTCCTGCCCCTTTTCTGCCCCTTTTTTAGGGCATTCGAAATATAAGGAAATACTAGCCTCGCTTAGCATAATACCCTCTTTTCTTGCCCCTTTTTTATGGGGTAGGAAAACTCGGGAAATACTCCAACTCCATATAATCACCTCTAGCCCTCTCTTGATGCTGATCAACATTAAGAGGGGCTTTTATATGTTTGGATATGTTAATAGTATAAGGTGGTGATTTACCATGTCAGCCCATTCTCTGCTTTTAAACGCCATCATATGTCATCAAATACTTGAGTATTATATAAAAATAACCTTGGCATTTATTAACATATATATCCTTATCTATCCTTAGCAGTTAACCGCAATACGTGCATTTTGTTGACGTCAACAAATTGGGAAAATCCCGCATACTTACTGTTTTTTTGACATCAGAAAAACAATTCAAATCTACAAAAATAATGTCAACTTTTGTCAACATATATAAGGCTGTCCAGTTAAAGCGACGCCCCCTTATAAGGGTACGAATTAAATGCGCCTCCTATTCGAGTTGTTTCAAAATTACACTATGAATAAACGGCCTAGATGCAACCTAGCCCCTTTTAACCGCATCACTCACAAGGCATAAAATAAGCCCCTACACCTTATAAAGGCAAGGGGCATATGCTATACTATGAGTGTTACTTCCCTAGACTGGTAACAGAAAGGGGGTTAGGCGTTGCTAGAATTATTTCTTTCTTTAATAGTATCTATCATAGCAGGTGTAACTAGTCATTATGCTTGCAAGTGGCTAGATAGATACTTCAGCAAGTAACTAGCACATATAAAAAAGACGGTATTCGCAGTACCGTCTTTTTTCTTTTGCATTAAGCGATGCAAATTATTTCTTTCTTTAGTCATATATTATATTACATCCTAGCAATAAAATTGTAAAGTGTTTTACGTTCTCAATATCTACCGTATGATAACGCCTGCTATCCTATGCGTTTTGGTTATCGATTTTTTATTACTTCCGATAATGTATGCTTATTGGTAGTAAATACGGAAGTAATTTTTCACAAGAATGGCTTAACCATGCGGATAATTAAACATTACTCAAACGCATGTATATTTGAGCCGTAATTTTATGTATATCTTGATTATTTTATACGAATTTATTGGAATAATTATAAAATCTGTGTTGTTGTGTGGTGGTGTAGGCTACTCTCTGCCATTCTCATTTACGGCTAGCTTTGCCTGTTCTACAGTCGGTAAGTCTATCCCCTTTTCGAGTATTACTCCTATGATGCGGTGTGTTTTACCTCGTGAGGGTTCTCCCCTACCTCGTAGATACACCTCTATTATATACATAATATCCTCAAAACGTAAGCCCTGCAGGTGGTACAACGTATCATATAACCACATTTCTATAAGTACGAGCTTAGCAAATTTACTCTGCCTATCTTCTAGCGTTACGATCGTATCTGATATATCGTGCTTTTGATTAACCTGTACAGCAGTATCTCCATACTTGGCCACGCCTGCATTAGCCTTGTAATTGTGAATGCTATCCCGTAGCTTTTCAATTTCTGCATTGAGTTTACTGTACCCATTCAGCGTAGCTCTAATTATCCCCTTAGAGGTAACTGTATCACCGTTAAGGGTTATCATACTAGGGGCAGTATAAACAGCGCTCACAGGAGTAATTTTGCGGTTCTTTTCCTTTAAATACTCCTGCTTCTCACGGTACGCCCTAAACTCTTTTGCGTTCATACAGCCCCCTACATTCAACTAATAAATTTAATTCACAAAGAGGCAAGCATTGCGCCGGCACGACCTCCGCTATTAATCACCGTTCACAGTACCTTTTCCCATTGTAAAACCATTGTACCACTCGGTATAGGCGTACTCTATCTCTTCCTCTGTTGGCTTTCGGTTATACACTTTTGTGAGGGTAATCGTTTGAGGCATCTTAGGAATATCATTAAAGTACAACTCTACGAGCCACCGTGTACGATCAATACGCTCTATCTTCCATTTATCCATAGTATGCGCCTCCTACCATTCACTAAACTGTATCGGGTGTACCTCTATGAAATAGCCACCTCGCTCGGGCTTTACTGTCATTGTTATTTCTTGTGATAGGTTCTTTTCATTTAATAACGCTATAACATGGCTCAATATGGTTAGTTGCTTTGGATCAGCCACGCAAGCATACACGCTATAAGGTACTGTACTGTTTATCATGGTTTTAATTTGATGAATAATACCACGCATATGCGTGCCCCTAAAATATTTTATAGCCTCTTCATAATCATCTATAAAGCGCTCTCCTGTTGTACTCATCTGTATATTTCCTTTCTAGTACTTTTTAAGGGATACTAAATACCGAATTTCACCTCTCACAGGGATAGGCGTTACCTGCATCTCAATATTGCTTAATTGTGCATCTAATCGTTTCGCTATTACATTAACATCAGTTAGCGAGGAGTATTCTACAAAGCAGTATCTAGCGTAATCATCGCAAATAAAATTATGAACTCTTTCATCTTTCAACATGTCTATATATCCTTTCTATCATTCACAAGCCCCATTTTGTAAAAATTGAGGTGAGAGAAGTTACATTGTAACGACTTTTAGTCACAAATATCGTTACTCTTCTAGGTGTTCTCTGATAACCTATGCGAACATAAGGGGGGTGTTATTAACTTGCAACTATCTGTAACCTTTTTTTTAACTTATTATATATATATA
>OGSU01000149.1_pt1 | contig 52924 bp, 50 predicted proteins | sample 1573911 | NCBI WGS metagenome assembly OGSU01 (sample SAMN03295839, study PRJEB24534) | human gut metagenome | isolation source: fecal sample 7 from infant 5 | host: Homo sapiens | place: USA: Pittsburgh, PA | collected 2014-07 | reverse complement strand
ATATAAATATATAAACATATAAATAAAGAAGGTTTATTTCAAACCTTCTTTTATAATATCCTTTTAGGAGAAAAATTTATAAAATCTGCTGATGTTAATATATATTCAATCCCATCAATATTTCCATTTAGAACACGTGATAACGCCACCCCATGCAAATGACCATAAATTACTTTCTCTACATTATATTCTTTTAATATTTTTTGCACTTCAGACTCTTCAAACTTCTCATTTGTAGGCGGGTAATGTAACATCACTATAATTTTTTGATATCCAGCGCCTTTAGCCGCATCTAAAGATAATCTTAATCTAATTAATTCTCTTAAATATATTTTTTCATCCTTTGATGTAAATTTATCTGAGCCTGGACATATCCATCCTCTAGTACCGCAAATCGCATAATCTTCATATACATAAAAGTTATTTTGAATAAACTTGGTGCTCTCATATAATTTATTTAATTTTGTTATACTTCCCCACCAATAATCATGGTTTCCTTTGGAAATAATCTTTTTTCCAGGTAACTTATCAATCCAATCTAAATCTTCCTTACTTTCACTTGGATTCATAGCCCAAGATATATCTCCAGCAATTAGGATTAAATCATCTTCAGTAACTTTTTCTATCCAATTATTTTTTATTTTCTCATCATGTTGTACCCACTTTTCACCAAATATATCCATAGGTTTATCTGAACTGAAAGCTAAATGTAAATCTGATATAGCATAAATTGCCATTAAGTAATCACCTTTCTATTAGTTTATCTAAATCAGTAATATAAGCAATAACATGAGCTACAGCATCGTATAACTCTGGTGGAATATATTCCCCTACATCTACATTGCATAAAAGATCTGAAAGTTCTTTGTTATAAACAATAGGAACATCATTTGATTCTGCTTTCTCTATTATTTTATCCGCTATTACTCCTACCCCTGCTGCACTAACAATGGGTGCATCAAAGCCTTGTTCATAAGTTAAAGCTGCAGCCTTTCTTCTTTGTTTCATGTTATCCCCCTAAAATGATTCTCTTTTATATTATATCCTTAACCCTATATGGTCAATCAACATTCTAAACCTTAATATCTATTCCACTCACGGCTTTATCGTTAAAGAACTCTCTACAACTAGCTAAGGTTATATCTTCTTCTCTCATAGATACTTTAATATTAATATTAAATCCTAATTTCTGCAAATCATTTGATAATTTACTTTTTGATAGTTCTAAAACCTTCATATAATTTTTATCACATTTTAACTCAACATCTAATCCCTTATCTTTTACAGACAAGAATCCATCTACTACTCCTAAATTAACTGTTTTTACTGTTACCACTATTTTAACATCCGTTCTATCAATCTTTTTGCCATCTTTTCTATTATCCTTGATAATTAACTTACAAGGATATTCAGTCATTTCTCTATTAATTGGAACATCTAAATAATAATACTCATTACTGATAGTATTAAACAATTTAAATTCACTTATACTATTTTTAAGTAATTGAATCACTTTATCTGCCCCTTCACCTTCCCCCTTAGATGCTACTAAAAGTTCTTTTATTATGTCCTTTATACCATCTATCTTTTTGTTAATATCATTTTTTATAAGCTCATTTGCAGATAGTATTTTTTTGTGCCCCCCTGTAATAACTTCTTGTTCCAATGTAGTTATTGTTTTGTTAGCAATATTATTACCTATTAGCTTCTCTTCATTAACCCCTTCATTATTTAACTCAAGTTCTTGAAATTTATATTCTATAACATCTTGTATCTTTCTTAATTCTACTTCTCCCACTTCTATATCTTTACCAAAAAAGCTACGTAAAATAATATTAACAGTATCCTTTGAAATTTCTTTTATCTCCCCACTTTTCCCTAATACATCTTTCACTATATTAATAAAATCTTCATCTGATAAATTATTTATCTTACCTAAAGCAGTATTATATTCATTTGTTGTAAACTGCTCTTTTTTTCCTATTAAAATATCTTTTATAGGCTCCCTTAATAAATTGTCATCTCCACCAGTCATAGACTTCAAAACTGCCAACATACTTACTTTTGATTTTGACATATCATTAGAATCATATAGCTTAGATACTAAAGAATTATATCCTAGCTTATCTTTATTTATTTCTTCCCCTAAAGCCTTAATAGAGTTATCTAAATGTTTTTCTCCAACTTTAGAATTTGAAATATTGTCTTCTAATTCTTTCATTTCCACTTCAATACCAGCAAAATCATTTTTTATATTATCAAAAAATTCTTTTACTGTATTTCCATTAGAACTAAATAGTTTGTTATAGCTTTCTATATTCTCAGAGGTTAATTCAATATTATTCTCCAAGAAAAATAATATTTCTTCTGGCTTCATATTCTTAAAATTAACAAAAAACTCTTTCAGAGTATTTATTATTTGTTTTCCTTGTTCACTTTCTCCACTTATTCCTTTACTGTCAATATATTTTAATATAAAATTATCAATCTCATTATTGTCCATATTAATCTTTGTATTAAATTGAAGTAAACTCTTAACAAAAGTTATATTTTCTCTAGTTAATGGTATATTATGTTTCATCATTTTTTTTAGTATATCTACATCCTCTTTACCTAACCCTTCTTTATCTATAACTTCTGAAAGGCTATCATTGGCAAGATTATTAGAATCTGCTTCTTTCTTAACTATTTTTAATTTTAACTTTCCATCTTCATATCCTTCCACTTGCAATTGCAAAGGAACATTTTCTTCACTTTCTATACTTCCATCTATAGTTGCAGAAAATTGCCATCCATCAGCAAGTTTTACTGTGGCTTCATTTCCTTCACCCTTAGAAATAATTTTCCCACTAAATTTTTCTCCTACTTCAAAAGTTAACTTACTTGAATATTTTTTATTATTTACATTATAACTATTATTTACATTCCAAATTGCAGGCATAATTCATTCCCTCATTCTCTATTTGATATTATATTTATCGTGCTTAAGTAGTAAATATTTAACATACTATTATTTCTAATTCTTATATGGTAGAATTTATTATATAAAAGTTATGTGGAGGTATCATCATGTCAAGGCGAACAAATTCACCTGCCTATTTAAAGATTGCATTAGATATAGCATCAAGAATAGTAAATGGTGACTTTATTGAAGGTAAAAAGCTATCTGGTCGTTCAACTCTAGTTGGCATTTATAATGTTTCTCCTGAGACTATAAGACGATCTATCGCTTTACTACAAGATATGGACGTAGTAGTTGTTGAAGAGAAAAGTGGTATAACTATAAAAAGTAAAACCAATGCTAGTTCATTTCTTGAAAAATTTAAAACAAAAAATGAATTTGCTACAATTAAGCATGATATATATTCATTAATTGAAGATAAAAAGAAACTTGAAAGTAAACTTGAAAATAAAATTAATGATCTTATTGAATTTGCTACCCAACTTAGAAATGTAGGATTAATAGTTCCTTATGAAAGCTTAGTAGAACCTAACAGCTTAATTATTGGAAAAACTTTAGGTGAACTTAATTTCTGGAATAATACAGGTGCTACAATAATTGGAGTTAAGAGAGAAGGTAAATTATATCTGTCACCAGGACCTTATCTCGCTATAAAAAATGGAGATATTATTGTTTATGTAGGTGAAAGCGAAGTAATTGAAAATGTAAATAACTATATAACTTCACAAGTAAAATAGAAATTAATAAAGGGCTGTTACACTAATTATTTAGTGCAATAGCCCACTTTTTTATTAAATTCATATAAAATAAACTATGCTAATTCAATTTTGTTATAATTCTTTTTACCTCTTTTTATTAAGGCAGAACCATCTTTAAAGTCTTCTTCCGTTAATGCTCTAGCTACCTCAGCAACCTTTTCGCCATTAATTGATAAACCACCTTGTTGGATTAATCTTCTACCTTCTGACTTAGATGGAACTATCTTATTGTTAGCTAAAACATCAAGAAGTGAAGTTCCTAGTACATCTCTTGATACAGTAACTGTTGGAACATTACTCATATCTGCTCCACCAGAGAATAAAGCATTAGCTGCATCTTGAGCTTTTTTAGCTTCTTCTTCTCCATGAACTAACTTAGTTACTTCATATGCAAGAACCTTCTTAGCTTCATTTATTTGAGCCCCTTCAAGTGAACCAAGCCTTCTTACTTCATCCATTGGTAAGAATGTTAATAATGCTAAACACTTTTCTACATCTGCATCGTCAACATTTCTCCAGTATTGGTAAAAATCAAATGGTGATGTTTTTTCTGCATCTAACCATAAAGCTCCCCCTACTGTTTTTCCCATTTTTTGACCTTGGCTATTAGTTAGTAAAGTACAAGTCATTGCAAAAGCTTCCCCTTGTGCCTTTCTTCTAACTAACTCAACACCAGCAATCATATTAGACCATTGATCGTCTCCACCTAATTGCATTTTACATCCATATTTTTGATTTAATACGTAAAAATCATATCCTTGCATTAGCATATAGTTAAATTCTAAAAAAGATAATCCCTTTTCTAATCTTTGTTTAAAGCATTCTGCTGATAACATTCTATTTACAGAGAAATGAGTACCTACATCTCTTAAGAAATCAACATAGTTAAGATTTAATAACCAATCTCCGTTATTTACTAATATAGCTTTATCATCTGAGAAGTCTATAAATCTTTCCATTTGCTTCTTAATAGAATCAACATTATGTTGTATTTGATCTTTTGTAAGCATCTTTCTCATATCAGTTTTACCACTTGGGTCTCCTACCATAGCAGTTCCACCACCAAGTAAAGCAATTGGTCTATGTCCAGCTCTTTGCATGTGAGCCATAAACATTAACGCTATAAAGTGACCAACATGTAAACTATCAGCTGTTGGATCAAATCCTATATAAAAAGTTATTTTCTCCTTTTCTAGCAACTCTCTTGTTTCCGCTTCATGAGTAAATTGCTTTATGTATCCACGATCCAATAACTCATCTAATACATTAGACATTTTTTTACCTCCTAATACAATTCCATTTTTGAATATATATTTATTAGTATAACCTTAATGACCTCTTTTATCAAGAAAGAAAAAGAGAGGGCTTCCCCCTCTCTTTTATACCTAATCTATATAAAACGTAATTGTTTTCATTTTAAGCGACGTATTCTTTAATAAACTCCGGTATCTCTTCCTCTGCATAATTAATATTCATATACACATTAAAATTGTATTTATTTGATAAATCATATATTTTTTTAAATAAATAAGCTGTATCCTTTATACCACATGAAACAATGTTTAAAACACCATCAATATAGATATTTTCTATATCATAGTTTTCTGAAATAATCCCACAAATCAAACCATAGAAACTTTCACAATCCATTATGCCAAATTCCCCTGTTGATATAAACCTAATCCTTCTGTCCACCTGCCTAATGTAACTGGAATCATCATCAATATAAACTGAATCCCCCTTAGATCTTAATAGTTGGCCATTTGCTAAATCAATTAGCTTCTTAGTTTTTCCTGAGCCTCTCTTGTTACAAAATACTTGAATCATTAGGACCACTCCTTATTTATTTTTTTACGATATAAATCGTTAGACTAATTATATAATATTCAGAATATTTTTACAATTTAAATTAAAAAATATCCTTTTTTTCTAATACATTAAATACTATCCTAATTCCCTAATTTATAACCACCTCTATACAGTTATTGATCTCTAAATAATCACTTGATATACGGCTACCTTTTCACCTATTCTATTTTACCTTATACACGGTAATATTCACCAATATAAATTATACCTGCATTTTCTATCAGGAAACTTTTACTACCCTTACTAATATATATTCCCATTTTTCAAAAATATTTATCATTTAAATTCATATTTAAAAATCTATTTTACTTATATAAACAATAAAAGCACCCCTATAAATTAAGAGTGCTTTTTTCTACTTCAAAAAATCTGATATCAATACCATATTTTTTCCCATTGCTTTGCTTCTATATAAAAACTTATCTGCTACTTTTATTACTTCACTTATATCTTTTCCATCCTTAGGATAATATCCTATTCCAAAACTTGCTGTAATACTTCTTGCTATATTGTCTTTTATAACATTATTATTTTCAACACACTCTCTGATGGCCTCTATTCTATTATAAACATCCATTACACTTAAGACGTTATTAATATATATTATAATCTCCTCACCACCATAACGTGCTATTATATCATCAGGTTCTAACATATTTTTTATTACTTCAGTTGTTCTAATTAATATTTCATCTCCAAATTGGTGCCCATATGTATCGTTAAACTTTTTAAAGTTATCTAAGTCAACCATTACTATTGCATATTGTTTATCTGGATTTTCTTTATTATGCTTTTCTGCAACTTGAAAGAAATATTTCCTGTTATACACACCAAGTAATGGATCCATTTTTGCAGTCTGCTGTAACTCCCTATAAAGCATAGAATTTTCTATTGCAACAGCAATTTGATTTGCTATTGACCTTAAAAACTTTTCATGCTCTAAATCTAGGAAATTATAAACGCTATGTTCTACAACTATGAAACCTATAAATTTATCCCTAATTTTAATAGGCATCCCCATTGCTGATCGTATTTCCAAATCATATTCACTATAAACTCTTAGTGCTTCTTTAGAATTTATAAGATAACTCTTTCCTATTCTTATGTAATTATATTCATCATTGCTCCAACAAATATCCTTTTCTTTTATATTAGTAGCTTTAACCACTAATTCACCGTTCTCCTCTAGTAAAATTGTTGATTTAGAAACTCCCAATAAGCCAAGGATCATATCATTTATCATAGCAATTAAATTTTCATCACTTAAAAATGAATTTATATACTTACTTATTTCAACAATATTTGTTAAAGCATTCATATCTTTTTCTAACTTCATATTTCTATTAGATAGTTTTTGCATTTGCAGTTCAACAAAACTTTGATATGTTTCATATTCTTTCTTTAACTTCTCATATCTTTCTTTATATTCTCCCATTTTAACACCCCACCTAATATGGATTGAACTATAATATAATTTAATCACTCCATATACATATATAATACTTTATTTACCATTTATTTTCAATAACATCTAATTTTTTATTAAAATTTATTTTAATTATATGATTTTTATAAACTATCTCTAACCAAACTGCTTCCATCTATTACTAGGTCAATATTTAATTTTAATTCTGTGGAACCTAATATATCCTCAACACTATTTACAGGATAATATTCCTCTACCAACCTTCTAACTCCTAATATATCTATTCCTTTTTCCTTATAATTTTTAAAGAAATCATTTAAATATATCTTTATTTTTTCTTCTTCATCAACTTTTAAAGTTTCTAAAGCCTCATCATCAACAATCAAGCTTCCTTGTATTTCACCTATAGATACCTTTAAATTTATATTCTTTTCTAATATTACTTTATCCCCATCTATTCTTACCTTTGTATTAAGATTATCTTCTAATATATCTAGTGTAACAAACTTATCTTTTTCATCCGGATTAGGAATTTCTAAAGTCCCATCATTTACTCTCCTAGTTAAAAGATTATAACTTACTACATCCTTTTGTTCCAATCTATCTATCATATGGTTATCTTTCATTATAACTCCACCATTTAACTCTATCTTCTTATCTAAAGCATCCTCATTTATAATAAAAGCCCCCATATAACTTATATTACTTGCTACTAAACTTTTTGTTATATAATCATTAACATTTGCACTAATTACTTTTGCATTATTTCTATTTTTCTCTACTAGTTGATCTAAATATAATCCAAGATATTCTTCATCATTACTAGTAACATCTAGTAATGTATCTACATCTCCAAAATACGTAAACATATATGGTTTAAACCCAAACTCTTGATCATTATTAATTAAGTCAATATACTTTTTTACACCCTTTCTTGCTGCTTGTTCTGTAAATATGTAAGCTCTTACTTGACTAAAGTTTATTCTGTTACTTGATTTTACGTTCATTTCCCTAATAGCTTCCAATGAAGTTTTACCTGTTCCCTTAAAAATAACTCTTCTACCTCTATCTGAACTTTCATTGGCATTTCTATATGGTCTTACACAGTCTATGTACAAAATCACATTATCATATTCATCTCTATCAAATATTATTGATGTTGCAAATGTAATTTTATTTATTTCTCTATAGTTAAAACAACCTATAAATAAAATTGAAAAGATAATAATAGATAAAATGCTAGCTAGTTTTCTTTTCATTATTATCTTCCCCTCCCTTTTCTACTACATGTTGTGATATATGCCTTAAATCCCCTCTAAATATAATATCTTTAAACTTATATGTTTCTACGCTACCAAGAGGGAACAAATAAGAATATCCTCCAGTATCTAAATCTGCTAATTTTGCAATTAAAACTAAAGCCACTATAAAGAATCCTGGCAATCCAAACATAGAACTTACCACAGTTATAATAAGAGACCATATGGACATAGCTCCATATAACTTAGGTGTTAAGAAATAACTTAATGTGCTAATTGCTACAACAATTATTGTTATTCTTGATGCTATACCTGCACCAACTACAGCATCACCTAATATTAAACCTGCAACTATACTCATTGCTCCACCAATTGGCTGCGGAAGCCTTAATCCTGCTTCCTTTATTAATTGAAAGGCCACCATCATGATTAATACCTCTACTATTGTAGGTAATGGAACTCCTGCTCTAGAAACAGCCAACCTAAATACAAATAAGGACGGTATTAATGCAAAATGGTGAGTTAATATTGCAACATACAAACCAGGCATAAATGTAGCTAAGAAAAATGCAATCCACCTAATTACTCTTGTGAAATTCACAAAATACTTATTTAAGTAGTAATCGTCTGGTGCTTGAAAATTTTCCAAAAAGAAATATGGTACAGTTATAACAAAGGGAGTCCCATCAACTAATATGGCAACTCTTCCTTCTAACATCTTAGCTGCTACTTCATCTGGCTTTTCAGTATATCCTACTGTATCAAATACACTTTTCTTCTTTCTAAGGGCATCTTCAATATAATTAGTATCTAATATAAATTTTAAATCTAATTTATTTACTATCTCTTTTACATGGTCAATTAAATAATCTGGTGCAATTCCTTTTATATAAGAAATACAGACAACAGTTTGACTCCTATTACCGACATATATAGGTTCAAACTTTAAATCAGAGTTCTTTATTTTTCTTCTAATTAAAGAAACATTATCTACAAATAACTCTGTGAACCCCTCTCTTGGCCCTTTAACTACTGATTCTGTAACTGGTATACCAACACCTCTTCTTACAAAACCTTTAACTTCACAATAAATTATTTTTTCATGGTCATTAAATAATAAAACTACGTCTCCTGATAACACATGAAGAATTGCATCTTCAACATCCTTTGCGTAGCTTGCAATATTTATCCCTAAAACATTAGGAATTACATCTTCCACACTCCAACATTTATAATCCTTCTTACCTAAAGGCGTAACAATATACTCACTTATAAATTGAGCACTACATAAGTCATCTATAAAGACTAAAGTGCATAATCCTAATGAAGTCATGATTTCCCTATATTTTACGTCAAATGCACCCTCAAATCTCTTTTTAACATATTCTACATCTTTTTTCATAAGCATCACCCAAAGATATTATTCCTCTATGAAGGTTTAATATTCCCTTTTTTGTTAATACTAATGTTGAATTAAAAGGAGGCAGTATTAATTATGGATAAATTATCAAGTAAACATTTTATGTTTTTTATATTAGGATGTAGCATGATAGCCCTTAGAAGCTATAGTTCTATATTTGTCCGATTAGGGGGAAGAGATACTTGGATTCTTGCTTTTTTTGCTTCAATAATTTTTATAGTTATTACAATGTATCTTTTAAATATTTGCATTAAATCTCAAACATTTAATATAAAAGATATTTTCTTTTCATCATCCAATTGGTTAGGCCAAATATATATGTTTATATTTGCAGTAGGTTTATTTTCATGTGCTGTTGAATCTGCTTCTGTAGAGGCAAGTTCTATACACACTAATTTCTTTCTTTCTACGCCTAACTGGTATTGCTTATTGTTTTTGATAATTCCTGCAGCATATATATTAACAAAGCAAATGAACACAATTCTAATATTAGTAATTATTACTGTAACACTTACATTAGTTGGGGATGTCGCTTTATTAGCATTAGTAAGTAAATATCTAGATTTTAATTATTTACTTCCAATATTAGGAGAAGGTATGACTAAAGGAAATTGGTTATGTATATTTTTAGTTCTTGGTTCACTTTCTTCAGTAGCTATCTCTTTTCCTTTCTTAAAATTCTTAACAAAGGAAAAAGGGTTAAAAACAGATGTTTCTCTTTCTTTAATTATTTGTGTTTCTCTAGTTATAAGCTCACTTATTTCTATAATTACTTTCTTTGGTCCTGCAAGAGCAGGAAATATATTCTACCCAGAATATGTTGAAGCTCAAAGGGTACAAATTGCACACTTTTTAGAATTTGGTGAGATATTTTATATATTTAGAAGCGTATGCATGTGGTTTATAAAATACCTATTATCTTCTTATGGAATCCTATTACTATATGAAGATAAAATAAAAAATAAAAAAATATTTATAGGCATATTCAGTGTTCTTGTTTTTATATGTTCATGGTACTTAACAGAAGGTCAGTACTTTCTTTTTTATTGGCTGAAATTATTGCAAGGATTTTTGCTTATACCATTTATCATAATCCCTGTAATAGCCTTTACTACCCATTACTTTAAACACAAAAAATCTGTTAAAATATACAAATAGTTTGTTGAATTTAATTCCAATTATGGTATAATAAATATAATAAAAATAAGTAGGTATTTTTCTATCTGATACTAAGACTTCCCTTCAAAATTCAAGAGAGGTATTATTATCAAGTCAAATAATCCTATGAATTTTAAGGAGGTTTATCAATGGAAGATAAGAAGATTATATGTAAAGATTGTGGAAAGGAATTCGTATTTACTGTAGGTGAACAAGAATTCTTTAAAGAAAAAGGATTTGAAAATGATCCTGTAAGATGCCCTGATTGCAGAAGAGCAAGAAAAGCTCAAAAAATGAATTCTAGAAGATAATTTAATATGTTTATTTTGCTCTAGTCAATATTGACTAGAGCTTTTTTATAAAAAAATTGTCAAGACGAGCTTGCCGAGTCGTCGATTTTTTTCAGCGCACTCTGGCTTTTGGAAATGACCAGGCGCATATAATTTAAAATCAAGCTTATATATTCTAATTAAATATTCTTTTCTTTATAGGTATTAATATCAAGCTTAAAGGCATAGCTAATACTATTCCAACAGAAACTTGAACAATATTAGTACCTATATCTTTAGCTGCTAATACCAGCCCCTGAATTAATCCTACATTACCTGTTAAAAAAGCAGCCATAATAGTTCCTGCTAAAAAGTAGGCTATTACCATAAATATACCACCTATAGAAAAGGCAATAACTTCATCTTTTTTTATTACTTTATGCTCTTCCCCATTGTCTAACTTTTCAAGAATAGCTCCAGCTATATATGCCATTCCCCATTTAATAACAAATGTAAATGGTGCCCATACATAGTAGCCTGATGTAATATCAACTAAAGCCATACCTATAGCACTTGAAAAAGCCCCTCTTTTTTTACCAAGTACTACAACTGATAAAAACACCATACAATCCCCAAGATGCACATAACCACCTACAGTAGGTATCTTTATAATCATAGTTGCTATAAATACAAATGCAATCATTAAAGCTGTAAGAATTAAATCCCTAGTTTTACTATTAATATTATACATATATCTAACCCCCTTAACTTATTTATATAAAGCATTATATTTTTAACAAACATCTTTTGCAAATATACCGATACAATGTTTATGTATCTTTTTTAAGATTATGCACATAATAATATTAATACATGTAAGGAGGGATATTTATGAAGGTAGCTAAATGGCTACTGGGATTAATAATTTTTCTAGCTCTATCATTTCTTATACTAGAGTATGGAGAAGTTTCAATTAATCTAATAATCATAATTGCATTTGGTGTTTTTATACTATCTCTCATCCAAAATAGAAGAAAAGAAAAAAAGCACTATCAATAGTCAACTATTAAAGTTGACTTTTTATTTTATACTAAATTCTGATTAATTGACAGTTATATTGGTAAATCCTATAATATAGTTATTACATTTAAGTTTAGAAAGGGGTGTTTCTATTGTCAGAAAACCTTAACAAAAAAATAATCTTTAGCGGCATTCAGCCATCTGGCGACTTAACTTTAGGCAACTATCTTGGAGCATTAAAAAACTGGGTTAAGCTACAAGACGAATACGATTGTTATTTCTGTGTTGTAGATATGCACGCAATAACGGTTAGACAAACTCCTGCTGATTTAAGAAGAAGAACTTTAGAACTTTTATCAATATATATCGCTGCTGGAATAGATCCAGAAAAAAATACATTGTTTATCCAATCACATGTTCCAGCACATGCTGAATGTTGTTGGTTATTAACATGTAACACTTATATGGGTGAATTAAGTAGAATGACTCAATATAAGGATAAATCTCAAAAGATGGGTTCATCTATTGGTGCAGGGTTATTTACTTATCCAGCACTAATGGCAGCTGATATTCTTCTATATAATACTGATTTAGTACCTGTAGGTAAAGATCAAACTCAACACTTAGAGCTAACTAGAGACTTAGCTGAAAGGTTTAACAATACCTACAGTCCTACATTTAAAATACCAGAAGGGTATATACCTAAGGCTGGAGCTAAAATTATGGACTTACAAGAACCTAATAAAAAAATGTCTAAGTCATCAGACAATCCAAACTCATTTATTTTAATTATGGATTCTCCTGACATAATACGAAAAAAGATTAGCAGAGCAGTTACTGATAGTATAGGAATTATAAACTATACAGATGAACAACCAGGAGTTAAAAACCTATTAAATATATTATCAGCTATTAAAGGTATCTCACCTGAAGATTTAGTTAAATCATATGAAGGAAAAGGATATGCTGATTTAAAGAAAGATGTTGCTGAAGCTATTATAGGAGAACTATCTCCAATCCAAGAAAAAGTAAAAGAGCTTTTATCTAACAAAAAATATCTTGAAGAAGTTTATCAAAGCGGTGCTCAAAAAGCATCTTATATTGCAAATAAAACTTTAAGAAAAATGCAAAAGAAAGTTGGATTCATACAAAAATAAAGGAAGGTTTTCACCTTCCTTTTTTATTCCCAATCTCTACTTTTTAAGTAATCTAAAAATCTATCTCTTAATTCATCTTTCTTAAGAGCAAATTCAATTGTTGCTTGTAAGAATCCAAGCTTATCTCCTACGTCATATCTTCTTCCTTCAAAATTATATGCATACATAGCTTCTTGGCTAATTAAAGTCTTAAGGGCATCTGTTAATTGGATTTCTCCACCCTTTCCAGGCTCTGTATTCTCAAGAATTTCAAATATTTGAGGAGTAATTATATATCTACCTAAGATAGCAACATTACTTGGTGCTTCATCTACTGATGGCTTCTCTACTAAGTCTTTAACCTTATATACTCTATCTTCTATATGAATACCATCTACTATACCATACTTATTAGTTTCACTTTCTGGAACTGTTTGAACTCCTAATATGGTAGTTTTATACTCTGAGTAACAGTCTATTAATTGCTTTAAACATGGTACTTCACTATCAACAACATCATCACCTAATAGGACTGCAAATGGTTCATTACCAACGAATGTCTTTGCACAATGAATAGCATGACCTAATCCTTTTGGTTCCTTTTGTCTTATATAATGAATATCAACCATATCTGATATATCTCTTACTAACTCAAGTAATTCTGACTTTCCTGCTTTCTCTAACTCCATTTCAAGTTCTACTGACTTATCAAAATGGTCTTCTATGCACTTCTTATTTCTTCCTGTAATTATAAGTATCTCTTCTATTCCTGATGCAATAGCTTCTTCTATAATATATTGTATTGTTGGTTTATCAACTATTGGTAACATTTCCTTTGGTTGTGCCTTTGTAGCTGGTAAAAATCTTGTTCCTAATCCCGCAGCTGGTATTATTGCCTTTTTAACTTTCATAATACTTCCCCTTCCTTCTTTTACATACAATTATATTCTATCATATTTAAATAATTATGTTAACAAAATATAATCAAACAAATAACTATATATATTTTTACATTTTAATAAAAACATATTATTTTTAATATTAATTTCTCAGTTTTTTGTCTTATATTGTATCTTTTTGTTGATACTCATAAAATTAAATGGTACTATTGTTAATAGTACAGTCATTGTTGAAGGAGGACTTAAGATGAATAATAAAAATAAAGATATATTGATTATAGGTTTTGCACTATTTGCTATGTTCTTTGGTGCTGGAAATTTAATTTTCCCTCCATACTTAGGACACGCTATAGGAAGTGAATATATAATTGGAATGCTAGGATTTATAATAACAGGGGTAGGATTACCACTATTAGCTATATTATCCTGTTTAAAAGGGGATGGAACCTTTGAAACAATAGCATCTAAAATAGGACCTAAATTTTCAATTATTTTTGCTTCAATTTTATTTATTGCAATAGGACCTATGCTAGGTATTCCTAGAACTGCAGCAACAACCTTTGAAATAACTATACAACCATTATTTCCATCATTCTCACCAATTTTATTTATGATTATATACTTTGCTTTTAATCTGATTTTTGTTTTAAACAAATCTTCAGTTATAGATACAATTGGTAAATATTTAACTCCAACATTAATAGTAATACTTTCTTTTGTAATTATTAAAGGTATCATAGTTCCTCTTGGTGAAATCAGCACTACTGGTGCTGCATCTGTTCTATCAAATTCACTAATTGAAGGATACCAAACTATGGATGCTTTAGCTGCATTACTTTTTGCAGCAGTAATAACTAATACTTTAAAAGAAAAAGGTTATAATAAAGATCAAATGGTTCCTATGGCTTTAAGAGCTAGTATAATAGCTGCTTTAGGTTTAGCATTTGTTTATGGTGGACTAACTATACTTGGTGCGCAAACAACTACACTTGTATCTACAGATATTTCAAAAACTTCATTACTACTTTTTATAGCTCATGGAGTATTGGGAAATATAGGAAGAACAATAATTGCAATAGCTATGAGTCTTGCTTGTTTAACAACATCTATTGGTTTACTAACAGCTGGATCAAGCTTCTTTGAAAAAGTATCAAAAGGAAAACTTCCATACAAAGTTAATGCAGTAGTAATATCTCTAATAAGTATAGTAATTGGCGCACTAGGCGTTGATAATATTATAAAAATATCTGGCCCTATTCTTAACATACTATATCCTGTGGCAATAACATTAATTGTTACAACATTATTAAATAAGTATCTTACAAATATTAAAGCTATAAGGCTTGGAATTTATACTTCTCTTATTTTTGGTATTTTATCTGAAATAAAAGTTTTTGATTTAAGTTTCATTCCATTAGCTAGTTTAGGATTTGCTTGGTTAATTCCAACAATAATTGCTATATTAATAGGTTGTATAATATATAAGAAATAGAAAAGATGAGATTTTTATATCTCATCTTTTCTATTTATATTATCCTATTCATTAATATGATTTTTAAAATTAATTATAGCTAATGCTGCAAATGAAGAAGACATTATTATCATTAATATACAATGACATATCGCTGCACCAGTTATCCCCCATTGCATTACAAAATACTTTGGCAATACAAATGATATAATAAATGTAGTTATATATCCTAAGAAAATACTTTTTGTCTTTCTCATTACAGTTAAACAATAATAGAATGTTGTACTAGCCGCACTTATGCCTCCACCAGCAAGTAACAATAATAATTCAAACTTATATGGCGAAATATCAACCCCATATATCAGAGATAAAACTGGAACCCCTAACAAATATGCTCCTATAGTCACTACAACAGTAAATCCAACTATACATAATAGAATCTTTAATATTATAGCTTTAAATTCATGTACTTTTCCTTCTTTCCAGCTTGTAGCAAGTGTCGTCAACAAAGGCTTTAATATAAATCCATTAAATAGACTTATAGTAAATGTAGGCATAAATATTATGTTAAAGTATGTTAGATATTTTGAAGCCATGTTTCCATCTATTGAATATTTAACCGCACTAAATATATACATAGACATAAATGATCCAACAAAAAACGGAAAACATTCTTTTAGTAATTCTAATATTTTATCAAATCTAAATTTTATTCTTTCTTTTTCAAATGCAGTTATAATATTTATATCAAACAATATAAATCCAATAACTGCAATAATAAAAGTAACTGCTGAAGTAATAATTAAATTTTTAGTAATTATTATTGTAAAAATAAATGCTACTGAAGTCATTACTGTTCTAAAAGATAATGATTTGCCTGCTACATGTAACTTTCCATTCTTCTGAAAAGCTCCTTCATACACATCTGCAAGTCCATCCATCATTTTATATAAACATATTAATATTACTACCATAGCTTTTTCCCATGTAAACTTATCCATAAGAAAGAAAACATAACACAAGCTACATATCATCATAACTGTAGAAGTTATAATTCTAACCGCCTTATAATCACAAAAAGAAAACTTATTATTTACGTCTGTAACTTGGTATGGTCGCATCTCATAAAATCCTATGGTTAACATAAGTTGACCAGTTGTAAATGCAATAGAAAAAACGCCTGCCTTATCCTCTCCTAACACCCTTGTTGCTGCAGCTAATAATATAATTGAAGCAAAGGAGTATAGTGTACTCCCTAACATATTCCAAATAAAATTTTTTCTTTGTATATTTTCTTCATTTCCAATAATTAATTCTCTAAGTATCATATTATTTTAATTATCTCCGAACTCTAAAATATATGGATAATGATTTTTTCTTTTATCCTCTGGTGGTAGCTGCATATAATCTCCATATTGAGATTCTAATAATTTATGCATATCATGTGGAAACTTTAATTTCACATCTTCATAATCCATTTCTTTTAAAGGATATAACTTACTTAAATCCATAGTATTCATATATGGAGTTGTATCACATAAGTATGCAATTCTTTTTGTTTCTATATTATTGAATCTTTTTACTACTTTATCACACTTTTTATATAAGTACTTTTTAGGTATTCTTAAAACAACCATAGCATAATGAACCATAGCACAAATTGCATGTATTATCTTCCCCTTTACTCCCTTAAATGGTAGTACAGGAAATGGAACACTTCTTAATATCATCATTTTGCTCCAAAACCATGCTTCTCTTGCTTGCTTTGCAAATTCCTTTGGATCATCACTTATATTATCGAAAGAATATATATCTAAGAATATTCCTAGTTCACAATCAATATCCTTTAAAGCATATTCCCTAAACTTTGTTCCTTTTTTCATCATTCTTGTAGTCATTAACGGATAATTTTCATTTTCTTCAGCATTTAAAATTGTATATTTATCTGACAATTCTTCTTTTACAACTTTAATAAACTTATCATAATCATTTCTTCTTAATGCTATATCTATATCATCATCCCATGGAATAAATCCTTTATGCCTAATAGCTCCTATCCCAGTACCAGCTATCCCAAAATAATCTATATTATGTTTCTCACATAGTTTTATAAAATCCTTAAGTATTTCTAATTCTACATTTTGTAGCTTTTTTAATGTTATATTATCATATTCTCTTGGCATATCTTAAACCTCACACTTATTTTTCATCACCAAAATCTAAAAAATATGGATAATGATTTTTTCTTTCTTCCTCTTTAGGTAATTCCATATAATCTCCATATCTATTAGTCAAGATTTTATCATATTCATTTGGTATATTTACATATATATCATCATACTTTACCTTCTTTAACGGGAAAATATCATCTATTGACATACATGTTTCATATGCATCATACTCTACAAAACTAGTAACATTATTAGTTTTCCCATTATACTTTTGAGCTACCTTCTTATGCTGTTTGTATATAAATTCTCCTGATATACCAAAAATATTTAAAGCATAATGAACTATTGCACAAATAATATGTTTAATTTTTGTCTTAATACCCGGTTGATGTAATTTATAAAAGTTTACATTCTTAAGTATGTAAAGTTCTCTCCAAAATTTAGCTTTTTTTATTTGCTTTTTCTTTTCTTTTTCATCATCAGCAACACAATCTAATGGAAAAATATCAATTAAAATTCCACTATCATATTTTCCTCTATCATATATAGTATGGAACTTTGTCCCAATTTTATTCATGTTAGGAACTAAATTATAATAAGTCTCCTCACTATCTGGTCCCATAATCTTATATTTACCCTCAACCTCTTGTGGAGCTACTTCTAGGAATTTTTCATAATCAGCTCTTAACATACATATATCCATATCATCATCCCATGGAATAAATCCATTATGTCTTACGGCTCCAATAGCAGTTCCATACATTACAAAATAATTAATATCATGTTTTTCACATATCTTTATAAAATCCTTTAGAATTCCTAACTCTTCATTTTGCAATCTTTTAAGTACCTCTGGTTCATACTGCTTATATTTCATAATCTCCCCCACTATTCCTCTTTAATTAATTATTCTACTCCTTACCTAAAGCACATTGTTCATTTTTATTAACAAAGTCTAAGATTCTTTCATAATCATCAAAATAATCAATTTCAGCCCAAAAACTACCTTTTATATCAAGAACATTAATATCTTCCTCATCAACAAATGAATATAATACATCTTCCCACCATTTTTGGTGCTTTTGTGAATTAATCATCTCTTCTAGTCTCATTTTGAATTTATCAATAAAATCCTTTTTTATATATGAAATACCTACATACTCACAATTTCTTTCATGAACCTCTAATTCTTTACCATATCTTTTTACTTTTCCATCTTCTACAAAAAAGAAGTAATCTCCCTCTTTTACTCTTGAACTATCTGATAACATAAAAATTTCTTTATCACATTCTTTTATTTTATTAAGAATATCTTGTGTCCAGAAAACATCAGCATTTGCAATAATTGTATCATCATATAGTTCATTTTTTGCAAACCATAACGAACCTATACTATTTGTAACATCAAAGAAAGGATTATAATAAAACTTAATATCAAATTCTTTTAGTGCCTCTCTCACTTCCTGGTCATGATATCCAACTATAATAGTTACATCTATATTATTTTCCTTAAATAACTTAACTGTATTCCATAGAAGGGGCTTATCTCCAACCTTCAACATAGATTTCGGCATATTATTTATTCTTTTACTTATTCTTGTGCCCTTTCCAGCAGCTAGTAGAATAGCTTTCATCTTAAACTAACACTTCCTTTAACTTATTAATTAGATCTATATTATCTTCTATAGTCAAATCACCAATATGTCCTACTCTTAATAATTTTTCTCCTATTTCACCACCACTTGGAGTTAAATATATTCCATATCTATCTTTCATTATATTAAATATTTCTTTTGCATTCTTATTAGGAAAAACTATTGGTGTTAAAGCATTAGATTTATTGAATTCTGGAATCTCTATAGGTAACTCTTTACATCTATTTCTAAAATCATCTGCTAATTCCTTACTATGTGCAATGACATTATCTACTCCCTGGTCTATTATATTATTTAATCTTTCATTAAGTTGAAGTATAATTCCAACAGCCGGAGTATATGGGGTTTGTCCTCTTTCCATATCTCTAAAATGATCTACAAGATTTAAATACATAAAGTTCTTTTTTGTCTTCATTATTCTTTCATTAACTATTCTTTCACTTGCTACTATAAACGAAAGCCCTGGAGCTAATGCTAGTCCCTTTTGAGAACTTAAAATTAACAAATCAATTTTCTGTTTATCCATATCTATTGGATCTGACAAGAAAGTACTTATAGCATCAGCAATTAAATACATATTATTTCTCTGACAAAACTCTGATAACATGTCTATATTATATAATTGCCCTATTGATGTTTCATGAATATTAACTAATAATGCTGTATATCCTTTATTATCATATTGTTTTAACATATCTTCTGTTAATTTAGAAGGAAATTCTAACTCTAACTCATCATAATGTATTTCATAACACTTACATATTTCTGCGAATCTATGTCCAAAGCTTCCACCTGATATAATTAAAACTTTATCATCCTTTGTTAAACTGTTACAAACAGCTGCCTCCATCGCAGCAGTACCAGATGCTGTTAGTATAGAAACTTTACTTTTTTCATTTGCATTTAATGCTTTTTTTAAGTTCTTCTCTATATTTTTCATCACTTCTGAAAACTCATTTGTTCTAAAATAAGGTAATTGTTCTTTTCCCATCTCTAGTATGTTATCATGCATTTCTACTGGTCCAACTGTAAAAAGTTTCATATCAATCAACCCACTTTCATATAAGCTAATTTTTTGCATAAAATAATGTGCTATAACAAGTTTATATATTTACTTTCTAAACAATACTTATAGCACACTTAAACTCTATTTATACTTTCTAATTCTACATAAGCTATTTATATTATACTCTTGTTAATAGTTTTTGTAAATTAACAACATTTTAATATATATTGTTTACTTAATAACAGAAATAAATCCATTTAACAGAGTAATAACTTGTAAAAAGCACATAGAAAACATTATATTTCTAGTAATATCTCTTTTATATACTAATGTCTTATTTCTTATCAAGAATAAACCTAATGGCATTATAGGAAGTAAATATCTTCCTTGAACTCCTTCAATTATAGGAGATGTATTTGCAGTCCACGTAAATCCAGCCATATATAGTAACATAATTATTCCTATAAATATTAATGCTATCCATAATTTTTTTCCTCTTTCTAAATAAACTTCTTCATTATCCTTACAAAATGCAGATAATACTAAAATAACAATATAAATTATAATTAAAAACTCACTAATTGGTACTTGCCATAATGCACATATACTTCCTTTAATAAAACTAACTCCCAGTAGCCTTATTGTATTTATAAATATCTTTACATATAAAGTTGGTTGATTAATTATATCACCAAAAGTATATGCCGGAGTGTTGCTAATAGAAGTTGCTTCAGTTTGAGTTATTGCACATAAGGCTCTAGATAAATTAAATATTACAAATGATATAGCGCAAACGGCTAATACTCCAACAATAACTTTATAATACTTTTTATTACTAGCATACCTAATTCTTGGTATAATTAATACTAAACCACATAAAACTACATAAACTGTTTTAGCAGGTGCTAATAACGCTCCAAATACACATAAATAAATATAATCTTTCTTTGTTATCTCTTCTTTGCCAAAAGCTATTCGTAGACAATACGCAATAAATACGAATGCTAATCCAATAATAATTCCATCATAAGAAAACGATGCTGCTTGATGTAAAGCCATAGGTAATAATGAAACAGAGAATAATACAATCTTACCGAAAGGTATTTTCTTTATTGCTAAGTATATTAATAATGAATAGCAAATTAAATTAGTTAATCTTCCTAGAAAAAGCAATGGTATCTGACCTAAATTTAATAATCTAGCTGCTGTAATAGCTAAGGCTGCTGGCGCATATAAATATGGTGGTTCACCAACATCTCTTCCACTGGATTCATATAAGTTTGTATCATCTGCCAAATCGAAGAAATTATCATATACTGTTCTATACATAGATGATATAGTTTTTCCATATGTCAATCCTGCAGGTGTATCATCTCCTCTTTTTAATAAGCCGCCACCTTCTGTCGCATGACCTATCCCCATTAAATCATTAGAATATCTATAAGCTGTTTCAATATGCGCAGGTTCATCAAAACCACTATAAGGAGTGACCATAAACATATATCCAATTCCTAAAACTAAAACAGATATGATAAAAGCATTTTCTATTCTTATATGTTTCTTAAATAAAAGATAAAAAATACCACCAATAAATATTATTGCTACTACTGCAAATGTAAAATATATATTTTTTATAAATGGTGATGTTGACGAATGTGATCTTATACATAAATCATAATTAACTTCTTCACCATTAATATATAAATCCCCATCCTCATAAAAGTCACTTTTAGATGCGCTTACTTCAAGTTTACTTTTTTCATCTATATTGCCTATTGTAAGTTTAATTTTATATAATCCATTTTGATCTAATCCTCTTGTTTTATCTAAAAGAAAAAAATTCAAAAATCCATCTGCATCTATCTTAGTTATATTTTCAGACCAACTTTCTACTACATTTCCATCTGAATCTTCTAGCGAAACATTTACAATTGCATCTTCATTACCATTAACATTATCGAATCTAATAGAAATACCTGTTAATGTTCCAGAACTTTCAAATGTTTGAATAATTTCTTTATTTTTTAAATTTGTAATTTTATTATCATATCGTTCATTCAAATATGAAGAATAAGGATTAAAATTAACAACTTGTTTTACTTTTACAATGTACATTAATCCGAAAATAGATAATGTGATGATACATACTGCTATAACACCAACTATAAATTTATTCTTCTTTACAAATTCTTTTAATTCATTCAACAAATTATCCATTTTCGCCTCCACTATTCTTCTCTTCATCTAATAACTTTTCTAATACTACAATTTTCTGACCTAAATGTTTTACTTGCTCTTTAAGTAAACTAACTTGTTCAGTTTGTCTAAATAAGAGATACAAAATAAATATTATAGCAACAAGAAACAATAAAGAAGGCCCATAATAAATTCCTACTAGACTAGATATATAATCTATTGTCTTTGGGAAAATAGCTAAAAATACTCCAATTAAAGATCCTATAAGCCATAAAAAACTTTCCTTTTCAAAAAAACGTTTTTTCTTAACTTTTAATAACACCATTACCATAAAACATATTCCAATTATGGCAAAAAAAATTCTATTAATCATTTTGTACACCTACATTCTCTACTATTTTCTTTTTATTACCTTTATACTTTAATAAAACTAATAAAATACTATAGAACATTCTAATCATATATGTTATAGGCCCCCAAATACCAGCATGCATACTTTCTCCATATATTCTTTCACGCATTTCCACCGGCACTTCTTTAATCTTATAATTTAATAATAACATTTCAATTATCAAATTAGCATCTGGATACTCAGGATAATTATTCATTTCTGCATATCTTGTATATACTTTTTGATTTAGTACTTGTAACCCTGAAGTAGGATCCATTATAGTTTTATTACATGTTATCTTTATAATCTTTTGAAATAACGCTGTTCCTATTTTTCTAAAAAACGAATGATTATACTCTGTCTTCTTTAAAAATCTAGAACCTATTACAATGTCTACACTTTCTTTTTTTGCAATTATAAACATTTTTCTCAATTCACTTGCTATATGTTGACCATCTCCATCAAATTGAGCAACATATTTATAACCTTTAGAAACTGCATATTTAAATCCAGTCTGAACTCCACCCGCATATCTCATATTAAAGGGCGTTGTAATATAATTAATTCCTTTTTCTTTTAATATTTCAGATGTTCTATCGGTTGAACAATCATTAATTACAACTATATCAGCTTCGGGAATATCTTTCATTATTTCATTCACAACACCAGTAATATTCATTTCTTCATTATACGCAGGTATAATTACTAAAAGTTCTTTCATACTTTCCTCCAACAATATCTATTTTAAATATATTTCGATACCTTTTTGTAACCATTTTCGTAATTTATATTATACTATTATCTATTTTTTTTGTCTATTTATCAAGATAATACATAAAAATAATGTAGAGTTACTACTCTACATTATTTGTTTTAAGACTCTTTACATAATATTTCATTAATATATTAACTATTGGTTTTGGCCAAAACTTTAAAAACATTTCATAATCTTCAGTTTGCCTTACATTATTAGCTATAGAATTACTTGTCTCTGACTCCTCATGTATTCTATGACACATTAGTTCTTTATTAATATATATATATCTTCCATCTTTAACCGCTAATTTTGCCCAAGTATCCCAATCTAAATTACATTTATATTCTGATGTAAATACTTTATCACCACAGACTTCCTTATTAAGTGTAACAGATGGACAGCAAATAGCTGAACCTAAAGATAATACTCTTCTCCTAATAAATTTACTTTTTCTAAAGCTTTTTATCCTTAAAGGAGCTAATAATATCTTTTTTATTTTTAAATTAGATGTTATAGGTATTACCTTACCATTCTTTAACTCTCGATAGTCAGTAAAAAACATTATAGAATCTTTAGTCTTTTCCGCTTCATTTTTTATATGCTTAGAGTAATCTTTATTATATATATCATCCTGATGTGCTATAGTAACATATTTTGTCTTTGCATTTTTATATGCAAAATTCCAATCATCTTGAATATCAGGTTTTCCATCTCTTACATATACCGGAATATTATATTTTTCTCCTAATTTAGTAATATAATCATTATTTGTTGATGTAGCAATTATTATATTAGATTCAACTTCTTGGTTAATTATTGATTCTATGCACTCTTCTAAGAATTTTGATTCTTTATATGCACAGATTGCAAATGTATGTTCATTAAACTTCTCCATATCTATCACCTTTTTTATGCATTTAAACTAAACCTAAGTTTATCACATGTAATTCATTTATGTAAATAAAATACCACTAATTAAAAATTAGTGGTATTTTGATACTATTTATACATTTTAGCATAATACTTTTGATAATCACCAGATGTAACATTATTCATCCATTCTTTATTATCTAAGTACCATTTAATTGTTTTCTCTATACCAACTTCAAAAGTAGTTTCAGGATACCAACCTAATTCTTCTTTTATCTTGTCTGGCGCTATTCCGTATCTTCTATCATGTCCTTTTCTATCTTCAACATACTTCATTAGATTTTCAGTTATTTCTTCATTTACATTATCATGTAAGTATGAGATAACTTTCTTAACAATTTGAAGATTAGTTCTTTCATTATGTCCACCAACGTTATAAACTTCTCCAAGTCTACCATTTCTAACAACCATATCTATAGCCTTGCAGTGATCTTCAACATATAACCAATCTCTTATGTTTAATCCATCACCATATATAGGTAAATCCTTTAAATTTAAGCAGTTATTTATTAAAAGTGGTATTAACTTTTCTGGGAATTGATATGGTCCATAGTTATTTGAACATCTAGTTATATTTATTGGCATTTTAAAAGTATCTCCGTATGCCTTTACCATTAAATCTGCTCCAGCCTTACTAGATGAATATGGACTATGTGGGTCTAATGGAGTAGTTTCCATAAAGAATCCTTCATCTCCTAATGATCCATAAACTTCATCAGTAGATACTTGAAGATATTTAACTCCATCTCTCCATCCATTTTCTTCTGTATACCATGCATCTTTTGCACAATTTAATAAATTAACAGTACCCATTACATTTGTCTTTGCAAACACTTCTGGTTCTCTTATACTTCTATCTACATGTGATTCAGCTGCAAAGTTAACTACGTAATCAAAATTATGTTCTTTAAATAACTTGCTAACTAATTCTCTATCACATATATCACCTTGTACAAAAACATGATTTGTATTATTTTCAACATCTTTTAAGTTTTCTAAATTACCTGCATATGTTAATGCATCTAAGTTAACTATCTTGACATCATTATATTTATTTAACATGTATAAAACATAGTTTGATCCTATAAACCCTGCTCCACCAGTAACTAAATAAGTCTTCATAATGTTTCCCCTCTACTTTCTATCTTTTAAATTATTCATAAAGCATGTTATTGCTTCTTCCCAATTTCTCATTTCATCGCCAACTGTACATCTAAGCATCATATTATCTAATGATGAATACTCTGGTCTTTTTGCCACTTGCTTTTTAGCAGCCTTTTCAAACTCTTCGCTTGTACATGGATTTACAATGCAGTTTTCTCCTGAAAGTTCAATTATCTTTTTAGCAAAGTCATACCATGAACATTCTCCATCTCCAGTACAATGATACACCCCATATTCTTTTGTATTTATTAACTTAAGTATATGGTAAGCTAAATCATTTGCATTTGTAGGATTTCCTCTTTGGTCATTAACTACATTTATTGATTCATTATTAGCAGCTAATCTCATCATTGTATAAACAAAATTGTTTCCTACATATCCATATAACCAAGCTGTTCTTACTATATAATACTTTGAACAAAACTCTCTTACATAGCTTTCACCTAAAAGCTTAGTTGTTCCATATACGCTAGTAGGACTAGCTTCATCATATTCTTTTAAAGGAACTGAACCTATTCCTGAAAAAACATAATCTGTAGAAACATGAATTAATTCCGCATTATTCTTTTCCGCTGCCATTGCTAGATTTCTTGAACCTAACGCATTAACCTTAAAGGCTCCATCCTTATTTGTTTCACATCCATCTACGTTAGTGAATGCTGCACAATTTATAATTACATTGGGCTTATATGAATCAACATATTCAAAAACATCATTAATATTTGTTATGTCTAATTCTTCAATATCAATATATCTTGCTTCAATATTGCTTACATCAATAGGAGCTTTTCCAATTTCAGCAACGCCACTATCTATTATAGACTTTATTTCATTAGCAAGTTGCCCTTTACCACCTGTTACTAATATTCTCATAGTATAACCACCTTATATATAATCTTTTAGTTAGTTTATCCTACTTATTCTTTTCTAATTCTTCAACTACATCTACAAGATATTGTCCATATCCAGTCTTAAGCAATGGTTGAGCTAACTCAATTACCTTATCAGCATTAATCCATCCTTTTCTGTATGCTATTTCTTCTAAGCATGCTATATAAGTTCCTTGAGTGTTTTGTACCGCCTCAACAAAGTTAGATGCTTGAAGCATAGATGAATGTGTTCCTGTGTCCAACCACGCCATTCCTCTACCTAATAGCTGAACCTTTAAATTTCCTTCTTCCATATATATTCTATTTAAATCTGTTATTTCTAATTCTCCTCTTGGCGAAGGTTTTAAAGCCTTTGCTTTCTCAACAACAGTATTATCGTAAAAATACAATCCTGGAACTGCATACTTAGACTTAGGTTTTTCAGGTTTTTCTTCTAAAGAAATAACTTTTCCATTTTCATCAAACTCAACTACTCCAAAAGCCTTTGGATTTTGCACGTAATACCCAAATACATAGGCTCCATTTTCTAATTCAGAAGCTGCTTTTAAATGAGATGAGAAATTTTGTCCATAGAATATATTATCTCCTAGTATCATTGCTACAGAATCATTCCCTATAAACTTTTCTCCTATAATAAATGCCTCTGCAAGTCCATTTGGTTGCTCTTGAACTGCATATTCTATAGATAAACCTAATTCTGATCCATCTTTAAATAACTCCTTAAAATTAACTATATCCCTTGGCGTAGATATAATTAATATTTCTCGAATACCAGCCAACATCAAAACTGACATTGGATAATAAATCATTGGCTTATCATATATTGGAACCATCTGCTTTGACATTGCTTTTGTTACTGGATATAGTCTTGTTCCTGACCCTCCAGCTAAAATTATCCCTTTCAAATACTTCACCCTCTTTTAATTTTTTAAATTTTCTATTAAATTATAACATAATTTTTATTTAGTAAATACTTCTTTCTCCCAATACTTTGGGTTTGAAGTATATTTTAGTATTTTTCTTTTAGATAACTTATCATATCTATGACCTAATTTATTTGCTATAAATCTCACTCCAAAGTTAGGAATCAAATTTAAAATAACTTTTATATTTTTTTCTTTTAGAGAATTTATTAATACTAACTTAAACAACTTCAATGCACTTTCACTAGAGCCAGCTTCTTCGATATATGAATGTTGTTTTAAGAAAACACCTTGATCAAAATATCTCTTAAATAATTCTCCGTATGAATAATCATGGGAATGGATTACTACAGCATCACTACAATACTTAATTCTATACCCATTGTTTATTACTTTATAGGCAAAATACATATCTTCATTCGTTAATAATTTTTTTTCATCATATCCATTAAGTTTAATAAAAATATCCTTTTTTATTGCTGATGCAGCATCTGAGAAAAAATATGTTTTTATACCTAGATCAGTTAAGTTATCTTTTGAAACAATCCTACTTTTATCCGGATAATTGCTCATTCTTGTATATCTTTCTATACTTCTATTCTTGCATATTTGTCTTGCAAAGGAAGCCTCACACTCCCCTATTTCAACACATCTTGTTAAATTATATAAAAACATATCATTTTCAATTATTATATCTTGAGTTATAAACACCAATATATCACCGTTACATTTATAAGCAAAATACTCTCTAGTAAAACTATGAGAAAAATCCTCTGGCTTTATTTTGTAATATATCTCTCGCATATTATTCAATATATTGCAACTATTGTCATTAGGACTTTCTGTAACTATATATATTATTTCTTCAATCTTTACATCCTTCTGATTTCTTAAAGCCCTATTTAATTTATTAATATATTTTTCTCCCTTATATAATGGACAAATAATTGAAATAGTCATATAACTCTCCCTTAATTTCTTAATGAAAAATCTTCTTTTTCTAATGTTAAGTTTGGACTATAGTATGGGTCTCCTGCTAATATAATTTTTTCATACCTACTTCCAAATTCCAAGAACTCTTCTCTATCTTTTTCTTCTATTAATATTCTATTTCCCTTTATTTTAGGTCTATAATTATATAATTCTACAAAAGGTGTCCATACATTTACTTTATTTAATTCTCTTATTCTCAAGCAAAAATCTACATCATAATACTTTTCCTTAAATGTTGTATCGAATCCATTAACTTGATTAAATAACTCTTTCTTAACCATTAGACAGTCACCACTTACAGCATTTAAATTATGTGTTATTCCTAGTCTTAGAAAATATCCATATTCTTTCCTTCTAAAGTTTCTATGAGCATATGCAGCTGCTCCACCAATACCAATAATTATTCCACCATGTTGAATTGTATTATCTTTATAATATAACTTACAACCTACACATCCAACATCTTCTCTTTGAGCATATCCTATTAATCTTTCAATCCAGCTTTCACTAATTACCTCCATATCATTATTGATAAATACTAGAAAATCCCCATCTGAATGTCTTGCTCCAACATTATACAATTCAGCTATTGATGTACTTTCACTCTCTATCACCTTAATATTCTCCAATTTTAGTAAATCATCTAAAACTAATTTATTGCCCTCACAAATATTGTGAGTTACTATTATTATTTCATAGTTCTTATAAGTACTTTTACTTTGTATGGATTTAATTGTTCTATCTAAACACTTTAATTCACCATTTCCATCTATAATTATTGAAACTTTAGGATCACCTAAAATTTCATATTCAATATCATAAGTACCTATAAATTTACCATCATGCGCTTTTCCTTTTATTCCATTTCTTCTCAAATGATCATCAAGTGCCTTTTTCGCTGAATCATAACAATACATTTTATTTTTAGGATTTCCTGCTGTTGAACCAGAGTGAACTCTCCAAGAATATAGAATTTTAGGAATATGATGGATGTTTTCTGCTACATCTGTAGCTCTTAATATTATGTCATAATCTTGACTTCCATTGTAACCATCTCTAAAACCATCAATTTTTTTCATTAAATCTTTTCTAAATACTGAAAAGTGACAAATATAATTACAACTTCTAAAAGTATCAATTGAAAAGTCTTGTTTAAAATGTGGATCAAACCTTAAATCACTTTTTTCATTAATTTTATCCTCATCTGTATAAATAAAATCTATACCTCTATCATTGTTAACTGCTTTTACAATTTCATATAATGCATTAGGCTCTAATAAATCATCATGATCAAATAGCCCAATATAATCCCCTTGAGCCATATAGTAACATTCTTGTGTATTTCCAGCTATCCCCTTATTTTCTGATAAATATTTTATTTTAAATCTGCTATCTTTCTTTGCATAACCATTTAAAATTTCATTAACACTTTCATCTTGAGAGTTTCCATCTGCAATGCAAAATTCCCAATTCGAATAAGTCTGATTTATTACAGATTCAATAGTTTCTATTAATAAATGTTTTGGTGTTTTATATGTTGGCATCAATATACTTATAAGAGGTTCATAATCAAATCTTGTTTTTCTTTGCTCTTCTAACTCCTCTAGTGTAGGAAAATGGCTTTCTAACCATTGCATATAATTAATTCTTTCACCCTTCAATTTATATACTACTTTCAGAATAAATGCTTTAAATCCATAATCCTTTAAATATTCAGCCCCTCTAGTTATAGTAGATTTATTTATACTTTTAAAAACTACAACTATGCTTTTTAAAATATTTTTTATTCCTCGTAAGAAGCCAATTGTTCCATATTTAACTTTATAAAAACTATTAAGGAATCTCCATCCATTAGAACTTTTTATAGCCTGTAATTCCTTACTAACAGAATTAATTGCTTCACCAATTTCTTCATTTAGCATAATATATTCACATTTACAGCTTGTATAGCCAAACTTATCCACACCAATTCTAATTTCATTATCTACTTCTAGCTTTAAGTTAATAATCTCATCTTTCACTCCTAAAATTGTCGGAAAACAAAATTCATTCCAGCCTTCATTTATAACACTATTAACAGCTTCTCCAATTAAGTTATTTTCCTCATTATACATTAATAATTTTACATTTGTCTTTTGCTTTATTGAATTAATATAAATACTAATTTTAGTTAGATTATATTCCTCCCATTTAAATTTAAATAAATATTCTTTATTTATTAATTCATATCTATTAGGTTCTAACCCAATATTCTTATACTTAAAAATTAAATCATCATCCATTTTCTTCTCCCCTAAATATTACCTATTCTGTTATACAAGTCTATCATTTCATCAACAGAACCTTCTATCATTTCTCCACCTTTTTTTATAAAGAAAACTCTATCACATATCATTTTAATGGAATTCATATCATGTGAAACAAAAACAATTGTTTTTCCACTATTTTTGAAGTCCATTATTTTATTTATACATTTTTTTTGAAACGCAGCATCACCTACTGCAAGTACTTCATCAACTACTAATATATCTGGGTCTACATGAATAGCAACTGAAAATGCTAATCTCATATACATACCAGATGAATAATTCTTTACAGCCGTATCCATAAACTCTTCAACTTCTGAAAATTCAACTATAGAGTCATATTTTTCTTCAATTTCTTTTTTACTAAATCCTAAAATTGAGCCATATAGAAAAACATTTTCTCTTCCTGTCATATCTGGTTGAAATCCTGCTCCAACTTCTAATAACGATGAAATTTTCCCCTCTACACTTATTGTTCCTTCATCTGGATATAATATTTTTGTTATTAGCTTAAGTGTAGTACTTTTACCTGTACCATTCTGCCCTATAATACCAACAGTTTCTCCTTCATTTATATCAAAAGAAACATTTGTTAAAACAGGATGCTTATGAACCTCTAACTTATTTCTTCTAAGTAATTTATTTATAAAGATTTCTTTTATAGAATAGCTCTTATTTTGATATATTTTAAATGATTTACTTACATTTCTAAACTTAATAGCAATCATACCTATCTCCTTATTTTATATTTCCTCAGCAAATCTTTTTTGTAGCTTATTAAACACTGTAAATCCTATCCATAAAAATATTAATGCTACGGCTGCCAATGCTACAAGTTGCCATGCATCTGGAAATCTATTTTCATATAACGGAGCCCTTAAAGAATTTACTATAAGAGTCATAGGATTTAAATACATAAATGGCTTTATTGTATCTGGTATACGATCAATTTTATATATTATAGGTGTTAAATACATCCATGCCATAAAGGCTATTTCTACAAAATGGGATACATCTCTATATAAAGCATTTAGTGCACTTAATAATAATGTTAATCCAGTTGTAAATATAGCAAACAGAAAAATAACTATTGGTAATGAAATCAACGCAATACCCAACGGCATTTTGAATATTAATATTCCTAAAAATAATACGCTTAATGTTATTACATAATTTGTTATGCTAGAGAAAACAATTGATAGCGGAATAATTTCTCTTGGAAAATAAACCTTTTTCAATAAGTTTCCATTCATAACAATAGATTGAGTCCCCACTTGTACAGCATTTTGAAATGCCATCCATGGCAATATTCCTGATAAAATGAATATTGGATAGTTAAGTTCATCAATTCCAATTACATATTTAAACGCAAATGTATAAACAACCATCATCATTAACGGATTAAAAAATGACCATATAAATCCTAGTGCAGAATTTTTATATTTAAGCTTAAGCTCTTTACTAGTTAAGTTCTTTAACAACTCCCTAGATTTATATATTTCCTTAATTCTTCCAATCATATGTTACCTCACTTTTAGTTTACATTTTACTAATAGGCATTCTTATTAACAAATCCCTTAAAAACAGTCAAAAATAGTATTTTTATATCTAATGAAATACTCCAATTTTCAATATAATAAATATCGCATTCAATTCTTTTTTCAATGGATGTATCACCTCTCCATCCATTAACTTGAGCCCATCCTGTTATACCTGGCCTAACTTGATGTTTAACCATATATTTAGGAATCTCATCTTTAAACTTTTCAACATAAAATGGTCTTTCAGGTCTAGGACCTATTAAACTCATATCTCCTTTTAAAACATTAAAAAACTGTGGTAACTCATCTATACTAGTCTTTCTAATAAAGTTACCCACTTTAGTTTTTCTAGGATCATCCTTAACTGTCCATTCCGATTTTTCTTCATTAGGATCTTGTATTCTCATACTTCTAAACTTATACATAGTAAATGGTTTTCTATTTAGTCCTACTCTTTCTTGCTTAAATATAAGTTCTCCCTTTGAAGTTAACTTTATTGCAATAGCTACAATTAGCATAATAGGAGAGAAAATTATTATAGCAAATAAAGATCCTACTATATCTATAGCTCTTTTTATAAACTTATTTAACAAATTATCTAAAGGTATATATCTCATATTGATTAAAGGGACTCCCCCTATTTCCTCTACGTAAGGCTTTGCAGGTAAATATTTATAATAGCTTGGAATTATTTGAGCTCTAACTCCTAACTTCTCACAAGTAAAAATTATGTCTTTTAATTTATCATAATCTTTCATTTCTAAAGTTATAATTATTTCATCTATATCTCTATTCTTACTTAAATAATCATAAAGCCCATTGATTTTACCCAAATAACTTAATTCTCCAATATTAACCTTATAGTCTTCAAAAATACCAAGTACTTTATATCCCCAATGCTTATTTTCTTCTACTAATTTATTAAACCTCTCTGTTCCATCACTATATCCAACAAAAACAGTATACTTAACATTAAACCCTTTCTTTCTCATTCTTCTAATAAATTTTCTCACAACAAATCTTTCAATAGATGTAATTGTTATATTTACCAAAAAGAATAATACTAAAATTGATCTCGAATAATCTATTTGCTTACTAATAAATAAGACACCAGTAAATATTAGAATTCCTAATACATTAGAAGTTATTATATTCCCTACTTCTTTACTTAAAAACATGATTCTCTCATTATTATATAATCCCTTAAAATTATATATAAAAATGTATATAGGAATCATTAGTATAACCGGAACTAAATAGGCTTTAAAACTTAGTAAACCACCCTCTACAGGCATTATGCCACTATATACTCTTAAATACCATGTAAATAAAAATGAAAATAAAATAACTACAGCATCTATAAATATTATCATTTTACTTATAATTTTTTGATTCTCTTTTATCATTGCAAACTACCCTCTCTTAAAAAGGTTTATTGTATTTTTGAACAATTCTAATTCAACTTTTAAATAATTTTTTATGTTATTTTTAATTCTAACCTTATCAACATTTTTAATTCCTACTATTCCATCTTTAATACCTAAAATATAACTTTTACCTAATCCTTTAAGTGTAAAATATATAGCTTTAATCAACATTCCCAATAATATAAATGGACTATTGATTATAAGTTGAATAATAGGCATATTTTTATATATAAGAAAAATATTATTCCTAGCAGCTAACCTTACTTTAAATGAATTATGTCTACCTCCACTAGTTGCACTTCCAATATGATATACCTTTGCTTTATGAGCATAATAATTTTTATATCCAAAACTCCTAGCTCTATAACTTATATCCATATCTTCTAAATACGCAAAAAACTTTTCATCAAAGTATCCAATTTTGTTTATGATACTTTTCCTATAAATAGCTGCTCCTGCACAAGATGAAAATACCTCTTCTGTTTTGTTATATTTGTCTATAGTTCTACCGTCTCCCCTTTTGAAAGACCACCCTAAAATTGAATATTCATCTCCTGCATCATCAATAATATTTCTATTGTCATATCTAATCATTTTACTACAACAAGAAAATATACTGCTATCTTTCTGTATAACAGCATACAATTCTTTTAGCCAATCTTTATCTAACTCAGTGTCATTATTTAATAACGCTACAAATTCACTATTACTAGCTCTTATCCCTTCATTTACAGCGACACTAAATCCTGTATTTTTTTCTAAAGAAATTATGTATACATTATCTCTAAACTCACTGTTTATTAATTCTAAGCTTCCATCTGTAGACTTATTATCTACTATAATTATTTCATCAGGCTCTAATGATTGGTTAAGTAGTGAATCTAAACACTTCTTTATGTATTTTTCACCATTATAATTTGGAATTACTACAGAAACTCCCATTAAACATTTTCTCCTAATCTCTATAAAATGTTATGGCTGTAATTTATAATTACAGTCATAACATAAAAATATTTATTTATATTCAAATGGTAAATCTAATTCTTTTAACCTCTTTTGTTTTTTATCTTTTTCAGATAAAAGAACTTCTTCTATTCCTTCTAATGGCCATTCTATTCCTACATCTGGATCATTCCATAATAATCCGCCATCATATTCAGGTGCATAGAAATCAGTGCATTTATAATTAAATACAGCTTCATCAGATAGAACTAAGAATCCATGTGCAAAACCTTCTGGAACATAAAATTGCTTCTTATTTTCATCAGTTAGTAATACCCCTTCCCATTGTCCATAAGTTGGCGACCCTTTTCTTAAATCTACAGCCACATCATAAACACTGCCTTTAGTAACTCTAACTAATTTACCTTGAGTGTGCTTAGTTTGGAAATGCATTCCTCTTAATACACCCTTTGAAGATTTTGATTCATTATCTTGAACAAAGGTCATAGTAAGACCTGCTTCATCAAAATCTTTCTTGCTATAGGTTTCCATAAAATATCCTCTGTTATCTCCAAAAACCTTTGGCTCGATAATATATAAATCCTTTATCTTAGTTTCAATAAACTTAAAATTCCCCATACTTCTTCCTCCTAACACTTACATATAAATACATCATATTATTTATAGATATCATTGTCAAACTGCTTAATTATATCCTTTAGGATTGTGACTTTGCCATCTCCATGAGTCTCTACACATGTCATCTATACCTTTTTCAGCTTGCCACCCTAATTCATTATTAGCTTTGCTTGGATCTGCATAACATTCAGCCACATCCCCTGCACGTCTACCAACTATTTTATAAGGTATTTCTTTTCCAGCTGCCTTTCCAAATGCTTTAATTAAATCTAATACACTATATCCATTTCCAGTACCTAAGTTATAGGTTACTAATCCTGGATTTCCCTTTAACTTTTCTAAAGCTTTTATATGACCTTTTGCTAAATCAACTACGTGTATATAATCTCTAACCCCAGTTCCATCAGGTGTATTATAATCATTTCCAAATACACTTACTTCCTTTAATTCTCCTATTGCAACCTTAGTTATATAAGGCATAAGATTATTTGGTATTCCATTAGGATCCTCACCAATTAATCCACTTTCATGAGCTCCTACAGGATTAAAGTATCTTAACAATGCTATATTAAAGTTTGATTCAGCTTTTGATATATCTCTTAACATATCTTCTATCATCAGCTTAGTACTACCATATGGATTAGTCGATGATAACTCAAACTCTTCCTTAATAGGCATTTCTTTCGCACTACCATATACTGTAGCAGAAGAACTAAACACAAAATTTCTTATATTATATTTTTTCATTAAATTTAATATAATTAATGTATTAGTAAGGTTATTATAGTAATACTCTAACGGCTTTTCTACAGATTCTCCGACAGCTTTAAAAGCAGCAAAGTGAATAACAGAATCTATTTTATTTTCCTTAAATACTACTTCCACCTTTTCTTTATCCAATATATTTATTTTATAGAACTTAAATGTTCTACCAGTTATCTTTTCTATTCTATCTTTTACAATCTCTTTACTGTTTGAAAGATCGTCAATTACAACAACCTCTTCTCCTGAATTTAATAATTCAACCACAGTATGGCTACCTATGTATCCCATACCTCCAGTAACTAAAACCGACACACTAATCTCCTCCTTAATGTTTTTATTATTTTTGTAATGACTCTTTTATTTGAGTCGTGGATATATCTGGAGTCCTTTCTAAGTACACTACTTCACAATACTCTTTTAAATAATCAAATTTTCCTTTCCAATCATCCCCCATAACAAATACATCAATATTTCTTTCCCTTACATCAACTATCTTTTGCTCCCAGCTTTCTTCTGGTATCACTTCATCCACATATCTAATAGCTTCTAATATCATTTTCCTCTTTTCATAATTAAAATATGATTTCTTATTTTTTATACTATTAAACTCATCAGTAGATATACTACTAAATAGTCTCCTAATTCCTTGGCTCTTCTTAATAAGTTAATGTGACCATAATGCAAAAGGTCAAAAGTCCCGTAAGTTATTACTTTTATCATAAAAATTAACTCCTTCAAACAAATAGTATTTACTCGCCATAAATAAATTCATGTAAGGCTTTTACATTAGCTTCTTTATCCCAATCTAAATGATAAACACCATTTAAATTATCTTTTGTAGTTCCATCTATTGGAACTCTAAAATCATTAAGATTGTTCATATCTAAAGTCAATAAATATTTTGCTATAGATAACATTTCCATAGTGGATAAATTTGTTTGAACATTAGATGATAAATCTGAAATTACCGCTGGATAACTTGTTAGTGAAATATTCTTACATTTTTTTAAGATTGCAAACATTATTTCCCTTTGTCTAGCTGTTCTTTGAAAATCATTGTCTATATGACGTATTCTTGAATATGCCAGAGCTTGAGAACCATTTAGTGTAACTTTTCCTGTACTCTCTAAAAGAGGATTTGGCTTTCTTTTATTTAAATCCTTTCTTTCTGCTTCAGTAACATCTATCTCCACGCCACCCAAGTAATCTACTATTCTTTCTAATCCATCAAATCCAATTAATGCATACTTATTTATATCAAGATTAAATAATTCATTTAAAGTAGAAACTGTTCCTTCTACTCCTCCATAATGATAGGCATAATTAATTTTATTAGCCTTTCCTTCCCCTTGGTCTACATACATATCTCTCATAATTGATGTAAGTTTAGCTGTATTGTCATCCTTATCTAAAGATAATATCATTATTGTATCAGTAGCATTTTCCTGATTATCTACTCCTAATAATAATATATTTTCTATATTTTCTTTCTTACTCTTTTCTTGAGTTTCTTGTGATACTTTTAACTGTTCATCGCTTCCTTGTAACTTTACATTTTTTATCCTATTTATATACTTATAGGCACCAAATATTCCACCTAATATTATTATCATAACTATCATGATTGCTATAAGAACTTTATTTCTTTTTTTCATAAACCCTTCCTCCTATTGGTAACATCTATAATATTAAATTATATCATATATAGCTTTTCACTTTATTACTTATTAATTAATAAATAAAAGATTTAGACAATTTATCTAAACCTTCTATAAATACTAAATATACTTTTTAACTATTTCCTTCATATTTTCCATAGCTTCTTCCATATCAGCTACAAGCTTTAATTGGTTTCTAGCTCTTTCTAGATTATGATTAGGTCTATGAATTTGGAAATACTTATCCCCATTTATATGGTCCATAAGGAATCTCATAGAAAGTTCTAAAGTTATAAGCTTAGCTGAAAAAGGTAAATATTCAATTTCTGTTTCAGTTAAGGCTTCTCCACACGATTCTAGGAAACCCTTGGTAAACAGTTCAAATAAGTTAATATCAAAGTGAACCTTTGATAAGTCTGCCTCGTCTTCTAAAGAGGTAGTTGCTCTTGAACGTATCGAATCGCCATAATCATATAACGATAAACCTGGCATAACTGTATCTAAATCTATAACACAGATTGCATCCCCTGTTTTATCATCTATCATTATATTATTAAACTTTGTATCATTATGAGTAACTCTAAGTGGAAGTTTACCTTCATTTAACAACTCTACTAAAACTCCAGTTTCTTTTTCTCTAGTCATAATAAAATCAATTTCGGCTTGTACACCCTTCACTCTATCGCAAGGATCATTTTTTACAGCTTCAAGAAAATCATTATATCTCTTTCTCGTATTGTGGAAGTCTGGTATTATTTCATATACAGTATCAGCTGGAAAATCTGAAAGTTGCTTTTGGAATTTCCCTAAAGCTTTTCCACATTTATAAAAATCCATTTGATTTTCTACCATCATATAAGTTGTTGCATCTTCTATAAAATGATAAGCTCTAAAACAATCCCCTTCTTCTGTTCTATAATATAGCTTTTCATCCACTGTTGGTACTAACCGTAACCCTTCTCTTGTTACATCTCCACCTTCTTCTTTGACCTTTTTGGAAATATGTTTAGTAACACTATATATATTATTCATTAGTTCATCAACAGCTGGAAAAACATCAGTATTAATTCTTTGAAGAATATATTTCTTTAAAGTTCCATTAGACTGCTTAAATTTTAATATATGAGTATCATTTATATGACCACATATATGCCTTTCTGAATTTATAAGTTTCCCACTAAATTTAAACTTTTCAGCTAAATCTCTACAGCTATACGTCCCCTTCATAGTTAACTCCCTTTCACTTTTAATTCTTTATAAAACGTTTACATAAATACATTTTACTTTTTTATCCTTATAAAATCAATACAATAGTCTAAGGCTTTCTTTTATTAAAATAATATTTCTTCTGTTAATATATATATATATACCAAAACAAATTAAATTAATAAAATAACTAATCCACGAATTAATTAACGAATTTATTAAAATAAAAATAAATGAAATGATTAACTCTTCAAAAATATATTTTTTTATATCTACTTTAATAAATTTTGCTATATAAATTTCAGAAATAATACATCTAAATGCATAAACTACTACAATAGAAATAAGTACTAAATTTAAGTTATTAATGATTACAGCCGTTATATAAGTTAATAAAACAGAAATACTTAATGTCATGATATTAATTTTTAACATAGCCTTTTCTTGCCTTAATCTTTTCATATATGGATTAATAATCATACCCATTTTACTTTCATAAATGCACATTGGAAATATTAATGCCAAATGTTGTATAGAATCTTTATATTGAGGTAGCCAAACACATATTATATATTTAATAGGAAAATAGAACGTTAATACTCCTACTAAAATAAGCATTAATAAACTTCTTGTTATTGGATAAATTTTTCCTAATGTTTCTTTTTTTATTTTATGTAATATAGGAAATATTATAATACTAATAGAATTTACAAATATCATAAGAATATTTGATAAACTCAATACTAAAGATACTTTTCCAAACACCTCAATATTCCAACTATTTTCGATTCCTATTTTTATTATACCAATAATTAAAACATTAGTAATATTCGCAAACATTAACTTATAGCCAGCAGATATATTAATCTTCACCTCTGAAATAGTAGTTTTAAATGGTGATAATCTATGAAATACAATATCTCTACAGCTTAGTATTGCAATAAATAATCCAACGATTTTACTTAATACATCAAAAAATATTAATAACTCTAAATTACTACTTTTCGTAATAAATGAAGTTAAAACTAATATAATATATAACGACCTATCTATTAGTATAATTAACGCATATTCCTTAATTCTATTTGTAGCTTGCAATATATATGATAACATTGTCGTAGGAATACTAATAATGCAATTTAGCATGGTAAATAAGAGAATAACTTTTTTATTCTCATCTTGTATATTTCCACTATAAATAATAAAAAAAACAAGTACAATTATTAATTCAAAAAAAATAAGAAACCAAAACTGTGATGAAATTTTATCTTTTTCTAGTTTTCCATAATCTTTTCCTCCATTCCTTAAATATATACCATCAATCAAACCTAAATGTGTAAAACCTATATAAGATATATATAAAATATATAATTGCCAATAACCATACTCATATATTCCTATAAACTTAGGAATTAATAATATAGATAATGAAGACACTATGAATGAAACTAAATTAGAAACTACAGAATACGATAAATTTCCCAACATACTTTTCAAACTTTTTCTCAAATTGCACCTCTTAACTAACAAAAACTACTTATACTTTTTCATAAATAAATATACTCTTATCGGAGAAATAACATCATAATAGATCCAACCAATACTCATTCCCCAAAAAATCGGACTAATTTTAAATAACTTTATAAATATCTTGGTAAACATATCTATCCTAGAGCATTCTACTAACTCCTTATAATATCTTATATATATCTCCTTAATATCACTTAATATATTTTCATATTGCATTTTAATCTTTTTATGGAATCTAATAAAATAGTAAGCTCTTAATAATGCTTTATACATTAATTCTATTTGTCTATTATATAAATCCATATATCCATTTTCTTTATAAAATCTACATAGTATTTCTGAAGAATATGCCTGTTCAGCATAAAAACCAGAAAACTTTCCACATCTCGAAATGCTATTGGCCCTTTCCCTGTGCAAATATACCACCTCAGAAATAAATGCAGTTTTATTAGAATTATGAAGCAATATTGGAGTTAACAAAACATCCTCTAAAAAAATGGTTGGACACCTTTTTTCATATTCTTCAATATTACTCCTTTCAAATATCTCTCTTTTATATACTTTTCCCCATAAAGGAAAAGTAATATTATAATTATCAAGCTCATCAATATGACTGCATGCTACTCTTCCATCTAATATATTAAAAGAATTACTTCCACTAACACTCCATTTATATCCTTTAATATCTTTTTCACTTATACTTATTCCATTAGCCCCTACTATCTCTACAAATTTATTTCTTTGGATTAATTCAAATAACAACTCAAACATATTAGGAGATATAATATCATCATCATCTATAAAGGATATCCACTCCCCTCTTGCTTCCTTAAGACCTATAAACCTTGCTTTTGAATGTCCTTTATTCTTCTGATTTATTACTCTTACTCTAAAGTCTCTATTACTATATTCTTTGCATATATTCAAACTTCTATCTGTAGAGCCATCATTGACTAATATTAGCTCCCATCTATCAAATGTTTGATTTATTACAGATTGAATACACATATCTAAATATTTTTCAGCATTATATACAGGAACTATTATTGTTACCAATGGTAAACTTCTCAATATACTCACCCTTTTTTAATCATTTAGTTTTTATATCTATAATGACAAAATCTTTTTGCAATAATTCTAAATGCATTGGGAGAAAGTAAATAGACTATTGACGATCCCACAACTTTATAATCATGAAAACTTAATAATTTCTTTATATATTGTCTAATATTATTTTTTCTTATAAAAATTTTATAATCCCTTCTTGATAAAAATATTGCTGCTTGCCAGGTTAATGACCAAGCAATTCGTGCGACTCCATATTTTTGGTATAGTTCATAAAATTCTCTATTGTTTTCTTTAAAGTATTGCTCCAAGTTTTTCATCAATATTAATCCATCAATTCTCGAATCATCAAATTTACTCATTGCAGTATCTAAGTGCTGCTTATAAATATATAACGGTTTATTTAAATACGCTACTTTAGTAATGCAATTTAATACTCGCCACATCATATGTAAATCTTCATTATATTTATACCCTTCTGCAAACTCCAAGTTATTTTGTTCCAAAACTTTTGATTCTACCATAATGGTACAACATCCAGATTTTATTTTCCCATATAAATACTTTTTTAGTACCTCGTCTCTAGTAATAATCTCAAGATTATCCCCACTATTTTCTTTAATTTTTGTATTATTAATTTTAAAAAATTCACTCGTACATATAACTAGACCAACATTGTATTTTTTTAAAATATTTATCATGTCTAAAAGATATGTCTCAGTAATTTCATCATCTATATCTACGAAACAAATATAATCACCTGTAGCAACTCTAATTCCTGTATTACGAGCACTACTTACACCTTTATTTTCTTGTTTAACTATTACTATCTTAAACTTATATTTTTCTTGAATAATTTTTATATATTCATATGTTCCATCAGTAGATCCATCATCTATAAATATTACTTCAAAGCATCTATAAATCTGGTTATCTATACTTTTTACAAGATTGTCAATGTATTTTTTTCCGTTATAAATTGGAACTATTATACTTATCATTATACTCACCATACTTTAAAGTTTTTTAATAACTTCATCCATAAGAACCGTGTATGCTTTATAACTATATCTTAAAAGAAATATGTTACAAGCCTTTTCTCTCATATCTAAGATTTGATCAACACTTAATAATTTAATTTCTTCAATAATTTTATCTATATTATTTGAATCAAAATTAAAACCTATTTTTTCTTTTTCAACTAATTTATAAGTATCATATTTAGCTGAGTTAATTAAAAGTAATCCCTCAGATAAATAATCAATGGATTTATATGATAAAGCCACTTCAGTTGAAACCTTAAAGCCATTATATCCAAATATACACTTACTTAATATTTCATGCTTTTTCTCCTCATCATAAATTATTCCGTGATATTCGAATTGAATATCATATTTCTCTAATTGGCTTATTAACCACTTTCTTTTATCTCCATCACCTATGATTTCAATTTTAACCCTTTTACCTTCCTCTATTAGTCCCCTAGAAATACCTATTAAACTATCGAAGTCATAAATTGTATTTATTCCACCTATATACGCTATACTAATGCAATTGAAATCAAATTTATATTTTTTCAGCTGTGTTGATGAATCCTTTACAATTGGTATTACAAATGTATTTAGTTTATCTATTTTTAATATTTTTTTATAATAATCACACTCTAACACTAATGCGTTTGAGTATTTTATTGCATATTCTCTTAATCTCCCCCATATATTAAAGGTAAATATCTCAAAAACCTTTTTTAGGCCTGTTTTTATCGGTAATGACTCTGGCCATAAATCCACTACATCAACTATTAGTTTTATACTCTTTTTTTTGCATATTTTAGTAACAAAGTATCCAAGTAGGTTTGGTGGAACCATAACATATATTAAATCAATATCATTACATCTAATGTATCTGTAGACATCTTTAGCAAAACAATAATGCGAAATAACTCTTTTTATAGAAATATTTTTTTTATACTCTTTCGTACTAATTACTATACAATTATCTGAGTGATTATTAACTTTTTCTTTCTTATGGTGAGAAAAATCACTACATACAATTTTACATTTATAATGATTGCTCAAAAACTTATTTACGCAATAAGTTCTATCTTTAAAATTGTTTACTGTATAGAAATTAGATATTATTAATGCTTTTTTCATTTACTATCTCCAAATAAATTAATATCTATTTTTATAATTCTACTTACAGTTATAACATATAGAATTCGTTTATTCATTTTTAACAAACCTTACTGGTACCCCTACTACTGTACCACTCTTTTCTATATCCCTTATCACAACAGAGCCAGCACCGACTATTACATGTTCACATATATTTACTTCTTGAATCACTTGTGTTCCTGTTCCTAATTCAGAAACTTTTCCTATAGTGCACCCCCCAGATATATTTGTACTAGGATATATGGTGGCAAAATCATCAATCATTACATCATGCCCTATTGTACAATCAAGATTCACTATTACAAAATTCCCTAACTTTATATTAACTGTTAATATACTTCCAGCGCATATTACAACTCCTTTTCCTATTTCATTATTTTTCTTATTCATAATAACGCTAGGGTGTATTAATGTAGCGATATTATCATTATAATTTATTATATCTTTTGCAACCTTTTCTCTTGCTTTAGAATTTCCTATAGCAATAACATAGTATAAATCTTTTCTTTTTTTTATAAAATCAATATTACCGAGTACTTTATACCCATTTATTAATCGATTTTGCTTTTCTGCTGAATCATCTATAAATCCAATTATATTCCATTCTTTTTTAACTTCATTAATATCTTCAATTAACCAGGCTATTTCTCTTCCAAATCCTCCTGCTCCTATAATCACTATATCCTTCATATTCCCCCCTAATTAAATCCATCAAACTTTTCCATAGTTATATACCCTTCATGAGAAATTCCTTCTCTTTGAAATACTTTTACAAAAGTCTTAAAAATAATTTTTAGATCCAATAATAACGACCAATTGTCTATATACCAAATATCCAAGTCAAACTTTTCACTCCAGGATAAATTGTTTCTTCCATTTATCTGAGCCCATCCAGTAAGTCCTGGAAGCATATCATGCCTTCTTATTTGTTCATCATTATATTTATCTAAATATTCCACCAGCAAAGGTCTTGGTCCAACTAAGCTCATATCCCCCTTTACTATATTAATTAACTCTGGAAGTTCGTCTAAGCTTGTACTCCTTAAAAACTTTCCAAATCCAGTTAATCTTAATTCATCAGGTAAAAGTTCACCTTTTGAATTCCTTCTATCATTCATAGTTCTAAACTTTATCATAGTAAATATTTTGTTATTCTTTCCTACCCTTTTTTGTGAAAATAGAATTGGACTTCCAAGCTTAGCTCTTACTAGTAAAGATACAAGCAAGATAATTGGAAATAATATTACTAAGGCTACCAAAGAAACAATAACATCAAAACATCTTTTTATAGCTTTTTTCATAGTCCACTCCTTCAAAATAATTCACGAACTATTTTGATAATTCTACCCATATCTTCATCAGTATTTTTTGTATCTGATGGTAAACAAACTCCTCTATTGAATATGTCTTCTGATATGCTATGTCCATCTTTAGATATAGTATAAAATTCAAAGTCTTTAAATATAGGTTGCAGATGCATTGGTTTCCATATATGTCTTGCTTCTATGTTTTCCTTTTCTAAGGCTAAAATTATATCTATAGGTTTTACCCTACTATTTTTCTTTAATATAATACATGAAAGCCAATAATTAGGTTCACCATAATCACAAATTGGCATCATTTCAATTTCATCTATATCTTTAAACGCTTCTTCGTAAATATTAAATAATCTCTTTTTTTGAAGAATTCTTTCATCCAGAATTTTTAGCTGACCTCTACCAATACCAGCAACAATATTAGACATCCTATAATTATATCCTAACTCCTTATGTTCATAAAATCTCTCATTTTCCCTCGATTGAGTAATCCAAAACTTTGTTTTATCAATCATATTCTTCTTGTTAGATATCAACATGCCACCACCTGATGTGGTTATAATCTTATTACCATTAAAAGAATATATTCCATATTCTCCTAATGTACCAGATTTCTTTCCTTTATAAGTTGCCCCCAAACTTTCTGCTGCATCTTCAATTACTGGAACGTTATATTCATTGCAAGTACTTAGTATTTCATCCATGTCTGCGCTTTGTCCATATAAGTTAACAACAATAACTGCTTTAGGCTTAATACCTTTTTTAGTATAGTCAATTAAAGCTATATCTAAAGCCTTTGGATCCATATTCCAACTATTACTTTCAGAATCAATAAATACAGGTATTCCTCCCTCATAAATTATTGGATTACAGCTTGCAGCAAAAGTTAGGTCTGAACAAAAAACAACATCTCCTTTTTTAATTCCTACACACTTTAATGCCATATGTATAGCAGATGTTCCTGATACCATAGCTGCTGTATACCCCTTACCAACATAATTGCACAGTTCTTTCTCAAAGTCATTAACATTTGGCCCAAGAGGAGCTATCCAATTAGTATCAAAAGCTTCCTTTATATATTTTTCTTCCAATCCCCCCATATGAGGTGATGATAAATAAATTCTTTTTTTATTCATTGTTCTCATCCCTTATCGCTTTAGACTGTGTTGTAGCTGCCACTTCATTTACCTCATCTACATTCCTATAGGTGGGTACTATTTCTCTTAACTTACCACTTATATCCTCGTATTTGCCACTATTAATTAAATTCATAAGTTCATTAATACTTTCCTTTAAACTACTTAAATCATATTCCCTAGGCTTGCCTATATATATTTTTGAATGGCTTGTATTTCTTAATCCTTCTTCATCCATTAATAGCTCTTCATATAACTTTTCTCCTGGCCTTAAACCGATTACTTTTATTTCTATATCTTCATCTGGAATTAATCCTGATAGTTTTATTAAGTTAACTGCTAAATCATAAATTTTTACTGCTTCTCCCATATCTAATATAAATATCTCTCCTCCCTCTGCAAATGCACCTGCTTGTAACACTAATTGTGCAGCTTCAGGAATTGTCATAAAATACCTTGTAATATCCTTATGAGTTAAGGTAATTGGTCCCCCTTCAGTAATCTGTTTTTTAAATAATGGGACCACTGAACCATTTGATCCCAAAACATTTCCAAATCTAACAGCTACAAATTCTGTAGAACTATCTCTATTTATAGCTTGTACTATCATTTCACATAATCTCTTGCTAGCTCCCATAACATTTGTTGGATTTACAGCTTTATCGGTAGAAATCAACACAAATCTTCTAGTGCCATACTTATGAGCTAATTCTACAGTATTTAATGTTCCAACAACATTATTTTTAATAGCCTCTCCAGGACTATCCTCCATTAATGGCACATGCTTGTGAGCGGCTGCATGAAATACAACATCTGGTTTATATTCACTAAAAATCTCTTCTAATCTAGACTTATCTCTTACAGAGCCTATCAAAGTTTTTAATCTTAACTTAGGAAACTTTCTATTTAATTCATTCTCAATTTCATATGCATTATTCTCATAAATGTCAAATATCACTAACATTTTAGGATTAAACCTTGCTATTTGTCTACATAACTCAGACCCTATAGATCCTCCCCCACCAGTTACAATAATGGTTCTATACTCTATATATTTTGATATTTCATCTATATCTAAATTTATAGCTTCTCTTCCCAATAAATCTTCTACATCAACGTCTCTTATTTTATTTATTGCAAAATCACCATTTAAAAATTCTTTAACAGTTGGAATAATCTTTACATCCGCATCAGTTTTATTACATATATCTATAATTCTCTTTAAATTAGAATACTTATCATTAGAAATAGCTATTATTATCTCATCAATATTTTTTTTAATACATAACTCTTCTATACTATCTGTTTTACCCTCCACTAATACACCACTTATATATGTCCCCACTTTTTCTTTATCATCATCAACAAATGCTACAACTTTTTTTCTGAACTTTGGATTTCTCTTGAACTCATTAACAACTAAAGCTCCATTATTCCCAGCACCAACTATTAATACTTTCTTTATCTCTTTATCATTACTACTTGTAAATATATTAATAAACCTCACTAAAATTCTACTTCCAATTCTTATTCCCATACACATAAATATTACTATAAGTCCAGTTAAAACAATTACAGTTAAAGGTACTCTTGGAGCTTGATTTATTGCTATAAAAAGTTGTATTACAACAGATATACATATTGAAAGTATACCTTGGGCAAATTCATCAACACTTGCCATTAACCAATTTGTTTTATATTGCTTAAATAATATAAATAAAATTATATAAACTCCTACAAATAAAGTCATTTTCACAAAAACTTCTTTATATCTAACAATAACACCATCTAAGCCAGTGCTATAAAAATTATATCTTATATTAAATGAAATAAAATAAGCAAAATATATAGAAAATATATCCCAAATTATTAATAATATTCTCCTGATTACCTTATGTTTCTGTATCATAATTTCCCCTTCTACCAATCACCCTACCAAATTACAAATATATTTATATTTTTTATTTTTTCCCATATATGTATATTAACATATTTTTAGCAAATAAAAAATCACCCAATAAAATTAGGTGATTGTAATAATATTATTCTATTTTCTTATTCTTATATACTCTAAATGATATATATACACCAATTATTAAAATAATAATAGTAATTATAAAAAATACTAACGAATTATTCTTATTTTCTTGAACATTACTACTTATACCTGTATCTAATTTACTATCATTATTCTCCTTTTCTGCTAATAGTTCATTTTTATCTTGTGGTTCTTCCTTAATTTTATCATTGTCTTCATCAATGGTTACATTCTTTTTCTTATCATTATTCTCACTATTGCCACCAATTATAATATCATTAGAACTATTTGTAGATGAGCTATTGTTGTCCTGTTCGGATTTTCCTGGTGATTGTGTAGGTTTTACTTCTATCACCTCTTTTTCCGGTAAACTTAGTGTAAAAGGAAGGTCAATCATATTATTCTCAGTCTTTTGTACAAGCTGCAATTTTATCTTATCAGCAGATAAGTCCAATTCACCATTCTTTAAAACTTCAGCTTTTATAGTTACAAAATTATAATCTCCACTTAATCCCATGCTATCTGATCCCTGAAATGTAAATCCATAACGTGCTCTATTTCCATTTAAACTTAGCTCACCAAATAGTTGCATAACTGATTGTTTCTTTATCTCTTCATTTAACACTATTTCCTTTACTTTAATTAATGTATTGTCATAAGTGTAATCAACTAGAGCTGAATATAAATTTTTAAGGTTACTTAAGTCAACTACAATATCTATATTATTTCCCTTTTCAACTTCACCTTTAACAGAAACCTTAACAATGGATTCTTCTGCTGAATATACCGGTATACTATTAAATATAACTATTAATGCTACTATGGTTAAAGTAATTATACTCTTTAACTTCTTCAACTTCTCACTTCCCTTAATATAAATAGCTTTTCATAAAATTAGGATAGTCTACTTGACTATCCTGTTATTTTATTTGCAACCTTAACTATGTCATAAATATCAATTATGCCATCATTGTTTAAATCACAATTATTATTCCAATTTGAATCTCCTTTTTTAGAATTATACAGGTTTGAAACTAATGATAAATCTTTCATATCTATTTCATCATCAAAATTTATATCTCCCTCTTTAAAGCCAGTTTTGCCTTTATTAAGGAATACTATATTTTTATTTTTTGTGTATCCAAGCTTACTCCAATTATATGTTCCATTAAAATTCCCATCATATTTACTATGATTTCTATCTGCATATATTTCTATATACTCTTCACCATTAATAGTTACTTTTTTACCTGTAGCCTGTATAGCATTTGTTCCAACTACGCTTGTCCCTATTGTACTACTACCTCCTACAGAAACGTTTGTAGTTGCTATATCATAAAATTCAGTTCCGTCAGCTCCTATAACTTTATTTGTTCCCACATATTTAATAAGTTGATAGTAATTTTCATCTTTTAAATTCTTTACGTTATTCCCTGATAAATAATAATCTATTTGCATTGCAAAACTAGCTGCCTTTTCTCCCCAGAATGGGTCAGAGGCATATTTCACATTAGCGCCAAGATTTTTATTGCCTAAAAATGATCCCCAATACCTCCAATCTCTTGGATTAGCATATCCATTAGATATAAAGTTTTGGGTAAAGTCTAGAACACTTTCTCTTGTGCTCGGATAACTATAAGCTCCATTATATGGATCTGAATCTATAGCACCCATACCAAATAAATTGTTTTTATCCTTTGCTATTCTTGATTGTCCCCATCCCGATTCATTTATAGCAACACTTAATGTTAGTAGTGCATTTACTCCATAAGTATTTTCTGCCTCTTTTAATGCAGCTCCCAAGTTTCTAAGCTTACTATCTGAAGCAGTATGAGCTGTTATATATCTATTTATATCATCTGCTGTGTAATTACTTTTACTTCTAAATGAAAGGTTATTAAAGTAAGAGTAATAAGGATTTCCATTATTAACTGCTCTCTTCTTTGTATTCTCCTTTAAATCTAGCGTTAAATCCCAAATTGCATCTTGAATATTATCCGCATAGTAAAAATAATTTCCATCATAGCTTGCATACTTTTTCCCAGGCTCTAAAAAATCAGGTGCACTTCCTACATAAAGCATGGTACCACTTCCACCATCTAGGCTTGTACCAGCCCAATGCTTTAATATTCCATCCTGAACTATATAATAACTAGGTGTTGTAACCTGATTTAATGGCCATATTACAACATCTGCAGTTTTATTTGCATAGTCATCCTTATTAGTATACTTCATCCAACCTTCATATCCACCTATTAATACTTTCGCAGCTTGTCCACTAGTAGTTATTAAAGGCACTTCACTCATATAATCATGACTTACATATGTATAGACATTTCTCATGGATGAATCAGTATAAATATCACTAGTACCTGATACAATTTTCCCATTAACATATTTTCTGACTCTTGCAACAGACTTTGTAGCGTAAGTAACTTGTCCACTTTTATCTATTACAACTGGTATTATATTTTCTGATTCATTTATTTCTTTTTCAATAGATTTACATTCATTAATAGCTTCTTCTAAATCATCAAATTTATTTACATAAGAATAATTTCCATCACTATAGGCTAACGCTACTTCATAATTAGAATTAGTTTGTAAAACTAATTTTCTAATCTTTGAATTAGCTAGCCTACTTTCTCTTACTTCTTCTCTTTCATCTAACAAACTAGAAGTCTTAAAATTACTATATAATCTTAAGTTACTGTATGAATCATAATTTTTAACTTCTTCATATTCTTTTTTATATAATGGTCCATCTTTTATATCTGATGCTTGTACTTTTATATTTGGTAAAATTGCACCTATCATTAATGCTACCAAGGATAATGATAAAATTCTTTTTCTAATACCCATCTAACTTTCCCCTTTATTATTTTTCTTATTTTATAATATAAATTATAACACTTTTTTACAAGATAAATATTCTAACTTCATTAAATTTATAAAAATAACATTATCTTATTTTTATAAGTTTTCTCTTCTTTATAAACCTTAAATATTTTACTTATTGAATTATAAATAGACATTTATAACCTTAGAATTTATTTACATAATCCGAGGAAAAGTATACAATAACTATGTACATAAATATGATATAAAGGGGGAATAAATTTGAAGTTTTATTCTAAAAAACTCAAGAAATTTTTCGCTATGATATGTGCTTTTTGCCTTATAGTAGAATTTTCTTTAAGTGGTATACAAGTTAAAGCTGCAGAAGCAATACCTAGAATAACTTATACTGTTACTGGTGAAGCTACTATAGGTAAACAAATAACTATAAGTTTAAATGTTTCAAACATAAGCGGATTATATGGAGGTTCATGGGATTTTGCATATGATCCAAATATAATAAAAATAGATGAAATAACTGCTGGTGACTTAATTTCATCCATACCCCAAACTACAACAAGCAACAAGAGTGGACATGCTTATTTTTGGTTTACTAAAACTGGAGATACAACAGGGGTTAGTACTACTGAAGCTAAGAGTATAGCTAAGATAAAAGCTACAGTTCTTAAAGAGGGAACTATTAATATTAATACTACAAATAGTGATAATTCCTTTGGAGTAAATAATAAAAATTCTTTGGTTAAATTATCTGATATGAATGGAGATAAAATATCCTATAGTAGTGAGGATAAATCTATTTCGTGTATAAAGCCAGTTATAGTTTTACAACCTGGTATTTACCAGGAAAATAATTCTGCTTTTAAATATCATGGCACCTGGGATACCTTTGCAAAATCTGAGCATAGTGATGGCTCTATTAAATTAAGTACTGCCAAGGGAAATTTTCTAGAATTTAAGTTCAAAGGTACTGGATTTAATTGGTATTCTCATAAAAGTATTTACAGAGGTATTGCTAATGTTTATATCGATGGCTCTTTAGTTTCTAAAGTTGATACTTACTCTGCTACTGATCAATTTAATACATTAGTTTTTTCTAAAGATGGCCTTGAAAATAAAGAACATACTGTTAAAATAGAGGTCACTGGTTCTCAAAACCCTAATTCGTATAACAATAAAATTGCTATCGATAGAATTCAAATTCTTGAAACTAGCTCAACTTTAACTTCTGGTATTTACCAGGAAAATAACTCTGCTTTTAAATATCATGGCACCTGGGATACCTTTGCAAAATCTGAGCATAGTGATGGCTCTATTAAATTAAGTACTGCCAAGGGAAATTTTCTAGAATTTAAGTTCAAAGGTACTGGATTTAATTGGTATTCTCATAAAAGTATTTACAGAGGTATTGCTAATGTTTATATCGATGGCTCTTTAGTTTCTAAAGTTGATACTTACTCTGCTACTGATCAATTTAATACATTAGTTTTTTCTAAAGATGGCCTTGAAAATAAAGAACATACTGTTAAAATAGAGGTCACTGGTTCTCAAAACCCTAATTCGTATAACAATAAAATTGCTATCGATAGAATTCAAATT